>Ga0210019_1000251_pt1 | contig 72652 bp, 68 predicted proteins | sample CryGeyCG2114_020_2_FD_183969 | JGI IMG/M metagenome (GOLD analysis project Ga0210019, IMG submission 183969) | Groundwater microbial communities from aquifer - Crystal Geyser CG11_big_fil_rev_8/21/14_0.20 (SPAdes) (version 2) | ecosystem: Environmental > Aquatic > Deep subsurface > Groundwater ...
GCGAAGCTTTGAACCGAAGCCCCAGTAAACGGCGGCCGTAACTATAACGGTCCTAAGGTAGCGAAATTCCTTGTCGGGTAAGTTCCGACCTGCACGAATGGCGTAACGATTGCCACACTGTCTCAACCAGAGGCTCAGCGAAATTGTATTGGCCGTGCAGATGCGGTCTACCCGCGGCAAGACGGAAAGACCCTGTGCACCTTTACTACAACTTGGCACTGAACTTCGGTATAAACTGTGTAGGATAGGTGGGAGGCTTTGAAGCTTGGGCGCTAGCCTGAGTGGAGCCAACCTTGAAATACCACCCTGTTTAGTCTGGAGTTCTAACTCTGATCTGTCATCCAGATCGAGGACAATGTCTGGTGGGTAGTTTGACTGGGGCGGTCGCCTCCAAAAGAGTAACGGAGGCGCGCGAAGGTACTCTCAGGCTGATTGGAAACCAGCCGTTGAGTGTAAGGGCAAAAGAGTGCTTAACTGCAAGACATACAAGTCAAGCAGGTGCGAAAGCAGGTCCTAGTGATCCGGTGGTTCTACATGGGAGGGCCATCGCTCATCGGACAAAAGGTACGCCGGGGATAACAGGCTGATCGCCTCCAAGAGTTCACATCGACGAGGCGGTTTGGCACCTCGATGTCGGCTCATCACATCCTGGGGCTGAAGTAGGTCCCAAGGGTTTGGCTGTTCGCCAATTAAAGTGGTACGCGAGCTGGGTTCAAAACGTCGTGAGACAGTTTGGTCCCTATCTGTCGTGGGTGTAGGAAATTTGAGAGGACCTGTCCTTAGTACGAGAGGACCGGGATGGACGTACCTCTGGTCTACCAGTTGTCACGCCAGTGGCATGGCTGGGTAGCTATGTACGGATGAGATAACCGCTGAAAGCATCTAAGCGGGAAACTCGCCTCAAAACTAGATTTCCCAACTCCTTTAGGGGTAAGAAGACTACACGTAGACTACGTGTTCGATAGGCTGGGTGTGGAAGCGCAGTGATGCGTGGAGCTAACCAGTACTAATCAGTCGTTCGACTTGACCATTTTTTTGTCGTGCTCGGAAACGGGCACGACATGAAATGACTCATAATCTGCAACGTATTTTATTTCGGTTTCACTAGCGATAGTGAAGCGAGAGGCCCAACTTAATGTTGGATTGCGTGGAATTTGTATTGATTTGTATGATGGGGCGCACCTATAAATGGTCGCAGCATCAATTGACAAGCTAATAGGTAGTCGAATTGACTACCGAGATCTTCCGGTGACCATAGCGAGGGGGTCACACCCGTTCCCATCCCGAACACGGCCGTTAAGCCCCTCAGCGGCGATGGTACTACACATTATCATGTGTGGGAGAGTAGCACGTTGCCGGATTTATATTAAAACCCCGCCAGATTTTTCTGGCGGGGTTTTTGTTTTTTTAGTTAATAAGCGCTGCCTGCTCAAAAGGAGGGAAATATGGTTGAAAGCGTTCAGTCACATCGACTTAGTTACGTAGTGGGTAACTCTTTTGGGGGGAACCTGTCGGGAGCTGAGGATATCCTTGATAGCGCTGTGGGAGAAGCCACTTGCCTTTTAGGAATGTGCTGGAATCGTCACACTGCTGATGAGGCGCGTAAAGTTATTGCACCATTGTTTTTGAGGGTAGAGCCTCTTTTCCCCGAGCGCCAGGATGCTATTGCCTACGTGCGCAGCATTATTGAGTTGGTTCAAGAAGGCCCCGGTATTTCTCTATCGGAAGCCCTTAATGCCCAAGAGGTTCTAGTAAGAAGGTTACGTTCGGTGGGATTGGCGAGTGGTATGATGACCTACAGTGATTATCGGTAAGTGAGATTTAATCCAAAGTTTGGAAATTTTGTAATTTCTTAAAACATCCATGTTTTCAGTATTTTACTTGTCAGTAGTGAGAATTTATGTGAGTGATTCCAATCACAACTTATCAATAAACCCCTTTGAGGAGGAGCCCAATGAAACGTGTATTAGTTGCAGGTGTATTGGCAGTATCAATGCTTGGTCTAGCCAGTTTTGCGAAGGCCGATGATAATGTCAAAATTGGTTATGTTGATTTTCAGAAGGCATTGAATGATGTCAACGAAGGTAAAAAAGCCAAGGCACAATTAAAAACAGAATTTGATGCTAAGCAAAAGCAGCTTGCAGATATGGAAGTTCAGCTTAAGGCCATGAAGGACGAGTTGGATAAACAGCGCCTTGTTTTGTCTGCAGATGCATTGCGCGAAAAGGAAGAAACCTTCCGCAAGAAATATATGGAATACGGTGAACGTGCAAAGACATATGAAGCCGAATTCCAAGCCAAACAGCAAAAAGTTACAGGTGACATTGTTGTCCGTCTCCAAAAAATTGCCGCTGAAATTGGTCAAAAAGATTCGTACGATATTATCCTAGAGAAGTCGCAAGTATTGTATGCACCAACCAAGACAGATTTGACATCGCGCGTGATCCAGGATTTTAACTCAGGTAAAGGCAAATAAATCATAGAGGGAGCTGCATGGCACTTGCACCGATGCTCCTTGATTTAATCGCCTGTCCACGATGCCATGGGAAGTTGAGAGAAGAGGCAGATGGACAGCGTGTAGCTTGTGTTGCCTGTCATGTGTTGTACCCCATTCGTGATTCCATTCCTCATCTGGTTTTAGATGAGGCAATTGATTCCAAGAGTGGTGAAAAAACAAGTTCAATAGCCGAGGGGCAGAAGGCAGTTCGGTTTCGTGAGAAACCGTCGCAATCTGCCCCTCGTAGTTTTTATTTAGAATATGGGACATGTAAAGTTGTCGGACGTCCGCCTAATGATCCTAATCGTACAATGGTGATGCATATCGATATGCCACTAGTGCTGGATGAGAGTACTAAAGGGCTTGTCCATCAGTACATTCGAAAACAATATTCACAATTGGAAGGTAAAGATGTTGCAACAAGTGAACTGGGTCGCTTTCGTCGCACAAGTGACGTAGTGCTTGACGATAGCTCTGTTTCGAGAGTGCACGCGATGTTTTTCTTCGATGGTCACACCGTGGGCGTTTTAGACCTTGTGAGCAAAAACGGTACATTTGTGAATGGACAGGAAGTAGAGTCACGTGTTTTAAAGATTGGTGATGTCGTTGAAATTGGAGATACTAAAATCGTATTTGAGGGGTGACGTATGCGTTCAATGACAGGATATGGTGCTGCTGAAGGGAAAGTAGGAAAGGGAAAGTTCTTTATAGAAATTCGAACAGTCAACCACCGCTACTGTGATTTGCAACTTAAAATTCCACCCAAAATGGGTGTGTTAGATCCTAAGCTGCGCAAATTAATCCAAGGTCTTATCGAGAGGGGAAAAATCGATTTTTTCCTAAAGGAAAAAATTGGTGTTGAGCCAAAGGTTCACTTGGCTATTAATGAACCTTTAGTTCATGAATATCAATCCGTTCTGAGACGCCTTGCAAAACTTATTGGCCAGAAGCCATCCACCAATATATTGGATTATGTTGATATACGTGAGTTGATTGTCGCACAGGAATCAAATGTTTCGTATGAGACACTGTGGCCACAGGTTAAAAGGGTGGCGATTCAGGCAATAGCTCGACTTAACAAAATGCGTGATACTGAGGGGCGTTTTTTGCAAAAGGATCAATCAGCCCGCATTGTGAAGTTAAATGTTCTTGTGAAACAAATTCAAAAACTGGCAGATAATGATGAACGTCGCCTCCAAGATGATACTTCTCCATTAGCTGAACGTGTAGATGTTGCTGAAGAAATAACACGCCTACAAAGCCATCTTGCCCAATATCGGGGGTCATTGAGTGACAAAGGCCCAATTGGGCGTCAGTTGGACTTTTTGCTTCAGGAAATGAATCGTGAAATTAATACCATTGGATCCAAAGCACTTAATACTCATATTTCTCGATTGGTAGTTGAAATAAAAAGTGGTCTCGAAAAGCTACGCGAACAGGTTCAAAATATAGAGTGATCTTATGGTACAGGGACACCTCATCGTTATTTCTGCACCGTCAGGCACTGGTAAAACAACAGTGATTGACAGGCTATTAAAGCATAATCCAAAACTTGTGCGTGCCGTGACCTGTACAACGCGTGCAGCGCGTCCTGGTGAAGTGGATGGACATGATTACAATTTTCTTACAGAGGAAGAGTTTGGCGCCAAGGTTCAGGCCAATGAGTTTTTAGAATGGGCAACGGTTCATGGAAATCGCTATGGCACATTACGAAAGACCTGCATGGATCTTCTAGATCAAGGTAGCGATGTTGTCCTGAATATCGATGTGCAAGGTGCCTTGTCTGTTAAGAAATTGTACCCTCAAGCGGTTTTAGTGTTTTTGTGTCCGCCTTCGCTTGATATCCTTGAGGAACGGCTTCGGGGGCGCGGCACCAACACAGATAGTGACATTGCGCAACGCATTCAAGATGCACACTTTGAACTTTCAATGAAAAACCGGTATGATTACGAAGTGGTTAACGATGATTTGCTAGATGCCGTTAAGCGTTTGGAAGTCCTTATTGCTGCATTGCCGCCACAAGGGAAAGAATGATTCGATTAAATGACATTCTGGATCAAGTCTCCCAGTATAATCCTGAGGCGGATCTCGATTTAATTAAAAAAGCCTATGTGTTCTCAGCCAAAGCGCACCAAGGGCAGACGCGCCGTTCCGGTGAGCCTTACCTAGTACATCCTGTTGCTGTTGCAAGTATTCTGGCAGATATGAAGATGGACATCTCCAGTATTGTTGCGGCCATTTTGCATGATACCGTTGAGGATACGGTAGCGACACTTGAAGAGATAGAACAGCTTTTTGGTGCTGAGGTGCGCAAATTGGTAGATGGTGTCACCAAGTTGGGTAAAATCAAATTTTCGAGCAACGTTGAAAAGCAGGCCGAAAACTTCCGCAAAATGGTTCTTGCAATGGCTCAAGACATACGAGTCATCTTGATCAAACTGGCAGATCGTCTTCACAACATGCGTACCTTGGAGTTTATGACCGAGGAGAAGCAAGTTGAGATTTCGAAAGAGACGCAAGAGATTTATGCTCCCATTGCAAACCGATTGGGAATCCAAGAGATGAAAGTGGAGCTTGAAGATCTGGCTTTCAAATATCTCAATCCAGAAATGTACAAGGGGATCGCTTCACAAATTGAAAAGCGTAAGGCAGAATTGCAGTCATATATCGATGAAGTGAAGGACCTTGTTTCAAAGAAATTGCAAGAACACCATCTGCCTGGCGAGGTCTCGGGACGTCTCAAACACTACTATAGTATCCATCGTAAAATGGAGCACCAAAATATTACGCTTGATGAAGTACATGATATCATTGCCTTTAGGATTATTGTCGATGATTTAAGTCAGTGCTATGCCATCTTAGGCCTTATCCACTCGCTATGGCGTCCTATCCCCGGACGTTTTAAAGATTATATCGCAATGCCGAAGGCCAATAATTACCAATCTCTTCATACGACTGTTGTTGCATCTAAGGGGGAGCGTGTTGAATTCCAAATACGTACACGTGAGATGGATGAAATTGCGGAGCGTGGAATTGCGGCACATTGGAAATATAAGGAAAAAGGGGCGATCGAGTCTAAAGATGAGACGAAGTTTAAGTGGATACGACAACTATTGGAATGGCAGCGTGATCTGAATGAGCCTGCTGAGTTTATGGATACGGTAAAGCTCGATTTGTTTACAGATGACATTTATGTATTTACTCCAAATGGAGAATTAAGAGAACTGCCTCAAGGCGGGACCCCAGTTGACTTTGCTTACGATATTCACACTGATGTTGGGCATAGTTGTGTGGGTGCACGGGTGAATGGTCGCATTGTTCCACTACGCTACCAGCTACATAGTGGTGATGCGGTTGAAATCATGACCCAAAAAAATGGACGTCCCAACAAAGATTGGCTTAAGTTTGTAGTGACCTCACGGGCTAAAGCCAAGATTCGGCAATATATTCGGCAAGAGGAGCGTGATACTGCATGTACGATTGGGCGGCAGCTGCTTGAAAAAGAGTGTGAACGATACGGTGTTTCTATCTCTAAGTTATTGAAGAGCACAGAAGTTTCGCAATACATGCAGGAAATAAACACAAAAGACATAGATGGTATCTATGTAGCCATTGGCTACGGCAAAATGATGCCATTGGATCTGATTTCGCGCTTTTTACCCAAAGAGGCTGTTGAGGCAGTTGAGAAGAAAGAAGCAAAAGAGCATGTACCTACGACTATCGGAAGATTTGTCAGTAAGATTAGGGGTAAATCGTCACGCGGCTTGGTAAAGGTGAATGGAATTAGCGATGTGCTCATTACATTTGGAAAGTGCTGTAATGCCGTGCCAGGTGATGCCATCGTGGGATTTGTAACGCGCGGACGAGGCATTAGTGTTCATACGATTGATTGCCCAAAAATATTGGCGAGCGATAGTGCACGTACCGTTCCTCTGGAGTGGGATACATCATCAGGTCTTACACGCAATGCGCGTATCAAAGTAATTTGTGTGGATCGTCCTGGATTGCTGAGTAGTATGAGCGAAGCTATCACAGATCAAGGTGTGAATATCAAGGAAGCCTCTGCGCGAGCCATGGATGACAAAAAGGCTATCAACATCTTCGAAGTGGAAGTACGTGACACAGCGCAACTTCGTCATGTCATGAATGCACTCGAGAAAATCAAGGGTGTGATTCAGGTTGAACGTGTGAGGAGCTAGTGCTGACTAGGCCTTAACGACAGAACCACTACGAATGCAACGTGTGCATGCTTTGATACGCTTGGTTGTGCCAGCAATAACAGCTTTCACAGCCTGCAAATTTGGAAGAGACCGTTTGCGGGTTCTGTTGTTTGCGTGGCTCACGTTGTTGCCTGTTAAGACGCCTTTGCCACAAATATCGCATTTCCGTGCCATAAAAATCTCCTTCGGATACCTCTGAAATGAGCGGCGTACCTAGCATTGCCACTACGCTCGTGCAAGGGAATTCCTCTGTGAATTCCAAAGAATACTATATTCCAAATAGGCAGGCCAATAAAAAGGCAACACCCGTTAATCCGTTAAGCATTAGGAGTAGATTTCCGAGTTTTGGAGATGGGGTTAAGCGTTTCCGTATATAGAGTTGGATGACGAGAATACACATGATGAGCTGGATAGCCAAAATAACACCCAAGAACCCATTGTATGGGCCTTTAAGGCCGGTTTGAAGGCCAAATTGGGCCAGCGGGAAGAGCATTCCCAATTGAAGGAAACACGCTAAAATAACGGCACGCTTTCGTCCCAGCCGCACGACCATGGAATGGAGGCCAGATTGGCGATCAAACGCTTCGTCCTGAAGGGCATAAATTATATCAAATCCGCCCACCCAAATGACAATGGCCACACATAACAGAACTGGGATCCACGAAAATTGGCCAGTAACAGCAATCCATGCCCCGACGGGTGAAATCCCAAGCGCGAGCCCCAGTACAAAGTGCGAGAGTGAGGTAAATCTCTTACATAGAGAATAACCCAATAAAACAGCCAACGCGATGGGAGAGAGTTGAAAGACAAGTGGGTTTATCCATAAACAGACCAACTCAAATATGACCAACATCAGAAATGTAAGACCAATGACGTATCGTTTACTGAGTATACCAGCTGGAATATGGCGTGATGCAGTGCGTGGATTTTTGGAATCAATATCGGCATCGATCCACCGATTAAAGGCCATGGACATGGTGCGTGCTGCAACCATAGCGATAATGATTTTTAGAATCAGAAGTTGTTGTGGAAACCCATCGGCTGCAATCACCATACTGCCCAATGCAAATGGTAGTGCAAAAATGGAGTGTGAGAATCGAACAAGTTCAAGCGTGTGTTTAATTTTTTGAAGCATCAATCCCCCCAACGGCTACTTCTGATACGCTCCAGTGGCAAGTGATCCAAAACCCGATGGATAACCGTATCCACGGCTTCTTCTAGCGTTTTGGCACCTGAATAGAAGGATGGCATGGCGGGCATGATCGTGATGCCAGCGAGTGTTACAAGCTTCATGTTTTCGATATGAATTAAATTAAGTGGCGTTTCACGTGGCATAACAATTATTTTGCGACGCTCCTTCATGAAAACGTCGGCAGCTCGAGCAATCAGGTCGTCAGAATAGCCGTGTGCAATACGTCCGAGCATGCCCATACTGCAGGGCACAATAGCGAGGGCATCCCAAACATTTGAGCCGCTCGCAAAGGGCGCACTAAAGTCATGTTTGTCATAGATCTTATAGTCATATGATTGGATATTTGTTTCCACTTCAGCATTCCAAATTTGGCGGGCATGGTCACTTATGACGATGGCAACAGTTGCAGGTGTTTGTCGTAAATGGTCAAGCAGGCGCTTGGCATAAATTGCACCGCTAGCGCCGCTAATGGCTACAACAATTTTGGGTGATGTCGTCATAAAATGGGGGTGGCAACGATCAAAGATGTAATACCACCAGTTAAGTCTTCATCGCGAACAATATGAAAGCCGCATTGTGCGAGCAATGCGCGATATGCAGGCAATGAATAAAATTCTTGAATTGAGGCGTGTAAGTAGCTGTAGGCTTGTTTGTCGCCTGACACCAATCCACCGATAGTTGGTAAAATATATTTGCTATAGGTATTTGAAAAAAATCGCGCCAAGCGTGTACGTGGGCGGAAGAATTCTAAAATAATCAATTCGCCACCTGGGGCGAGCCAAGTATGGATCTTGCGTAACATAGCGCTTTGGTCAGGAATATTACGCATGCCATAGGCACAAAGCACGACGTCAACCGAACGTGGGGGCAATTCCATTTGTAGAGCGTCGACGCACTGAATGCTGACATGGTTTTGAAAGACATGGGGAACCTTTTCCATACCCCTATCAAGCATCTCTTGGCTAAAGTCAGCTGCAACAATTTCAGCTTGTGGAAATTTTCGGAGTAGGGCGACTGTGCAATCAAGTGTGCCAGCACATAAATCCACAACCCGTAGCGATAGCTTGGGCGTAATGGCATCAATCATCAATTTGCGCCAACGTTTATCCTGAGAGAAGCTCAGTAGATGGTTGAGCTTGTCATAACTGGGGGCAATGCGTGAAAAAAGTTCGGAGATGTTGTTGGTCATATGGCCCTCGTGACACGATTACGGCCACTTTCTTTAGAATGGTATAGTCGTTCGTCCGCAATTTTAATCATGGCTTCTGTGGTGATGTTTTCGTCGGTTGTGGGGAGTGCGCAAAGACCTAGGCTGACGGTGACGGGAATCTGCTTTCCCTCAAATTCAAAATGGCTGCTTTCAATGGATTTGCGAATACGCTCTGCCATTAGATAGGCGGCATCTTCACCATTCCCTCGCAGGAGGACAATAAACTCTTCACCACCGTAGCGGGCAACGACGTCCTCGTAGCGGGTTAATTTTTTCAAGAGCTGACCGACTTGTTGTAGGACCAAATCGCCTGCCAGATGACCATAGGTATCATTGACTTTCTTGAAAAAATCGATGTCCATGATGAGTATGGAGAGAGGCGATTTAGAGCGCTTTGCCAAGCTAAACTCCTCTGTAAAACGCTCTAAAAAATATCGCTTGTTGTAGAGAGCGGTTGCGGGGTCCAAAACAGCCATTTTGTAGAGTTCTTTATGAAAAATATTTTCTGTCTTATCCTGCCATGCAAATTTGAAAATGGTGTTAGAACTCAACTGAATCTTGTCTCCATCCCGTAATTCTGTTGTGCCATTAATGCGCTTTCCATTGACGTACGTACCATTTGTGCTGCCAAGGTCTTCAATGGAGACTTTATTGCCATGTGCGCGAATAGTAATGTGATGACGGGAAATGCGTGTGTCATTGATAGCAATGTCTACATCCCCGCTACGGCCAATCGAAGTTGTTCCTTCTTCCAGTAGGTGGATTTTGCCAACAAGGGGGCCTGTCAGAAACAGGATATAGGCCCGCTTGGCTTCGGAATCAGGTGTAATGTCATGGACGGCAGTGATGACCGTTCGATCTGCAGTGTCTTTGCTCATAAAGAGCGGGCAGTATATGGGGAATTGGTAAAAATTCAAAAGAAAAACTTTTAAAATTCTGTTGGAGAAACAGAGGGTTAATGCTAATTCCCTCAGTCTATGTCTCAGGACTCATGCTATCGTCCGGCCCCACGGACTTACTATATTGCACGCGAGGGCTGGCCCTTTGTGGGCGGCGGTTTTATTGTGGCGATCATTGCACAGCTTTTGGGCTGGTCGATCCTTGCTTGGGTTGCCAGTTTCTTTGCTGCATTTTCCCTGTATTTCTTTAGAAATCCTTGGCGCAAGATACCCGATGACCCCAAGGCGGTGATTTCACCTGCTGATGGCCGTGTGGTCCAAATTTGTGAAATCGCCAAGTCGGAATTTACAAATGGACCGATGCGACAGGTGAGTATTTTCATGTCGCCACTCAATGTCCACGTCAACCGCTTTCCTGTTTCAGGTGTGGTCAAAGACGTAAAATACCATCCTGGGAAATTCCTAATGGCATCTCTTGATAAAGCCTCATTAGAAAATGAGCGTAATAGCTTTTATATGGAAAGCAGTTCGGGTTCTCCAATTGTGTTTACCCAAATAGCAGGTTGGTTGGCGCGACGTATCATTTGCTATGCCCAAGCGGGTGATAAGGCTGTAGTAGGTGACCGCTGTGGCTTGATTCGATTTGGATCGCGTGTTGATGTGCTACTTCCCATAGACACTGTGTTGAACGTTTCCAAAAATCAAAATGTGCGTGCAGGTGAGACCATTCTTGGGAGGTTGCCATGAGTATGGACCCTGATATGTTTTTACAACGTGGACGTCGCCGCGGTATTAAACGTGGTGTTTTTTTGCTGCCTAATTTGTGTACAACAGCCAATTTATTCTGCGGATTTTTTGCGATTGTTTCGACGCTTCAGATGGAGTTTGTGACTGCTGCTGTGGCAATTATAGCAGGTGGGATTTTTGACTTTTTAGATGGCCGTGTTGCACGTCTCGCCAATGCGGAATCTGAATTTGGAATTGAATATGATTCGTTGGTTGATCTGGCATCGTTTGGTCTGGCACCGGGTATTTTGATGTACTTTTGGTCTCTATCAGGATTTCCGCGTGTTGGGTGGCTTGTGGCGTTTCTTTATTTTGCGTGTGGTGCACTTCGCCTTGCTCGTTTTAATGTGCAAATAGACAGTGTTGAGAAAAATTTCTTCCAAGGTCTTCCAATTCCTTCTGCAGCCTACATGATTGCAACAACCGTTATTCTACATGACTATATTTCTGATAGCCTCCTTCCAAAGCGGAGTGTTGTCATGGTTGGTATGGTGGCTGTTTTGGCCTTATTGATGGTTTCGACGATTCGGTATCGCAGTTTCAAACACATGGACTTTCACACCCGTTGGCCATTTTTCTCGTTGGTGCTCACAGTGGGGACAATTTTTATCATTGCATCTGAGCCCCAGATTACATTGTTTGTTCTGGTGTTGCTATATGTGGTGAGTGGCCTTGCTGAGGAGTTAATTACACTTCGCAAGAGTCGGGCACTGGTTCAGCGTATTAAGGAACGCAGGGATGCACACCGCGGTGGGCATCGTCCATCAGATGTTCATGGTTTTGATCAGTCAGGTGAGGATTTGCACTGATGGGTGTGTGTGTTGGATGTGGCACGCCGATCGATGAACCGTTGCCAATCAGTCGACAGGCACATTGTAAAAAGTGTACCGCAGATTTTCATGCCTGCCGTCAATGTTACTGGTATGACACTCATGTCGCAAAACAATGTCGAGAACCAATGGCGGATTGGGTTGCAGATAAAGAAAAAGCAAACTTCTGCGATTATTTTAAGTTGAATGAAAAAAAGTTTGTCACGGTAGATGATCGTACTGAATCAGCAAAAGAGGCGTTAGAAAAATTATTTAAGAAATAGGAGAATGGTATGTCTGGGTTAACAGTTGCAGTGGTAGGTGCTACAGGGTTGGTGGGCGAGGAAATGATTCGCGTTCTAGAAGAACGTAAGTTTCCGGTGGCAAAGTTAGTTCCGTTGGCCTCTGAACGCTCTTCAGGAAAATCCGTTGAGTTCAATGGAAAGACTTGGGATGTGCAAACACTGAGCAAGGACTCATTCAAGGGAGTTGATGTTGCATTGTTTTCTGCGGGTGGCAATGTCAGCGCAGATTTTTGTCCTGTCGCTGCTGCAGCGGGAGCGGTAGCCATTGATAACAGCTCTGCGTTTCGTATGGAAGCAGATATTCCTCTGGTGGTACCTGAGGTGAATCCACAGACACTGAATAAGCTCCCAGAACGGCGTATTATTGCAAACCCAAACTGCAGCACAATCCAGCTTGTTGTAGTCCTAAAACCAATTCATGATGCAGCTAAGATTAAGCGCGTTGTTGTTTCTACCTATCAGTCAGTGTCGGGTGCTGGCAAAGAGGCGATTGAAGAACTATCGTGCTCTACTCGAGCATTATATGCTGGGGAAGATTTAGAACCACGTGTATTTGCGCATCGAATTGCCTTCAATTGTTTGCCCCATATTGATGTATTTACAGAGGACGGGTATACTAAAGAAGAGATTAAAATGATTAAGGAAACAAACAAGATTATGGGGGATGACTCAATCAAGGTGTCTGCAACTGCAGTTCGTGTGCCTGTGTATTTCGGCCATAGTGAATCAGTCAATATTGAGACTGAAAAGCCGATGTCAGCTGAGACCGCACGCGAGTTTTTAGAGAGAGCACCTGGTGTTGTTGTGCTGGATGATCCCGGTGAGAAGATTTACCCACTTGCTTCTGAATGTGCCGGACGAGATGAAGTTTTTGTAGGACGAATTCGCAATGATCCAACAGTTGCACATGGTCTAAATTGCTGGATTGTTGCAGATAATATTCGCAAAGGAGCAGCAACAAATGCTGTGCAGATTGCTGAGTTACTGTTGAAGCAAAAATTAATTGGCTAATCAGTTAGGGGGGACTGTGAGGCGTGCTGCATTAATCATAGTGTTGGGAGTTCTTCTCAGCAGTGTTGCGCAGGCCTTTCCAAACAAGGTGAGTGCCAATTTAAGTCTTGGGCTCAGTCAGGCGGTTCAATTTGCGATTAGCAGCGATAATGCCTCTCTCTATGTATGCTATAGTAGTACGTTTGCCATTGTAGATACAGGTACCTTTGCTCTTTCTGCGACCCAACCCTACGACATTACACAGGATACTGATACCTTTCCGCAAGCCAGCTTTGTAGGGCTTATGTACTCATCTGCCCAAAATGCGGTTTATTGCTCTCAAGATAACGGTAATTTGATCAAATACGATTTGGGGAATATTACTGCTGCTCCGACTTTGATTACACTGGCGGCTGGAAAGCAACTGGGAATGGGTGTCGCGGATTCTGTTGGGGGCAACAAGCTCTTTGTTGTTGATGTGACAGATACCAGTGTTATCCAGTATGTTATCAGTACCAACACGGCAACGCAGATTCCATTGAATGATACGGGTTTGGTAGGTAACTTTCAGGTGCAGAATATTGTGTTTTCGCCGCAATCTACTTCGGATGCCAGCGAAGTGTATATGAGTACCAATCTGGGTGCGATTATTTATTTTCCATTGGGTTCTCCTGCGGCGTTTGCGGTTGCAGTGAATAGTGAAAACCAGTCGCTTACCAATGCATCTAACGATCAGTTGATGGGGATTTATCCAACGCCAGACCGCCAGTACATTTATGTGATTGATAAAACAGCCATTAATGCCGTGCAATTTAGTATTTCTGCAAAAAGTGTGGTTTCCACATTTACGCTCACACCCAATGGTAATCTTAACCAACTTTTGATAACCAATGTCACTCAACCAACAGGGGTTTATGGTTATGTGGCGGGGAGTGGGGGTATTTCTATTTTCGATACAACAAACAATGATGTGTTTGATGAAGGCACTACGACAGATGATAATGAGCCTCTTGCATCTACAAACGTAGGCCCCATGGTTGCCAGTACAGACGGTTATATTTATGTGTCAGGTGCGAGTGGTAACATTGGTGTCATTTCGGATAATCCATGGGTCACGATTAATTCAACAACATACTCAGGGGGTGGCAGTAGCTTGGGCGTGGGTGAAACTGTGACGGTTAATTTTCAAGCGGATGAAGCGGGCACCTATGTGATGCGATCAGGTGGGACTGTTGCCGGAACGGGAACGTTGCTGCAAGATTCCAGTGGGAATACAAACGGAACTGTGACGACTGCTAACACAGCGCAGGATGTGATCATTCCGTACGATAGCAACTCATCTGCTTTCGAAGAAGGGTCCAATTCAGTCTACTTCTTTGTGACAGATAGCGCAGGGAATGTCGGACGCCGTGTGGCATCAATTTCGGTAGATACGCCACCACCGGCAGTTTCAGTCTTGAGTTCATCATTTGGCAACACGCGTGCATATATCAATTTTGTACGACTGACCCAAAATGACATCAACCACTATAATGTTTATGCCGATACAGATCCTGTTCTTGTTACGACTAAATCAACTGTGGCTGCAACAGTTACGCAAGGCAGTGACTCAGTTTTAACAGGAGTCGTGGGTGGGCTGACCAACGGAACACTATATTATTTGGCAATTGAAGGTGTTGATGATTCAGGCAATGTGGGTCCGCGTACGAATACATTTTCGGGTGGATTGGAGATTACTGCAACTCCTGAGCAAACAGTAGGGCCAGCGGGTTATACTGGTGAATCTGGGTGTAGCTTGATTTCCAATGCAGAACAGTCGACTTCATTCAATTTCTATTGGATGGGGTTCCTTCTGGTTCTCGCCATTTGGAGGCTTCGACTACGGCGTGCAGTAGTTATCATGCTAATGCCTCTAGTGATCTTGTCTATGCAGTCGAAGGCAATCGCTGGTGACTTTACGGAGCATAGCACCATTGAAGTCCCTCAATCACCCTTCATTAAGTATGGTTGGTTTGTCGATGCTAAACTAAGTTTGTGGCAACCAACGGCAAGTACCACGAAGGTTTTTTTCCCAGCATTTTATAATTTGCAAGGAATGGTAGAGGGGGGCTTTCTATTTAATGAGCGCATTGGTGCCGAAGTAGGGGTCGGAATGTTTTACAAGACTGGAAGCGCAATTGGCGCGACCTCCGGCGCAGTTTCTCAAGATAGTTTTTCGCTGATGGTTTTCCCCGTTACTGTGGGTGGATCATACCATTTCTTGTACTCACGAAAGCAGTGGGTAGCGCCCTATGTTCGTGGTGGACTTGAATTTGACGTATTCCGCGAGAATGACTCTGGGAGTAAAATATATGGTGTAAAGAAGGGCTTGTATGGAGGGGCGGGGTTGCAAATTCCAGTAACACACTGGCTTGATGAATCTTTTGCTGAGTCAAAAAAGGAAACACAAGTTTATATAATATTGGAAGGTATGTATAAATGGGTCAACAATTTTGGTGGTGGTGGGTTAAATCTTTCTGGCGCTCTGTATTCCCTGGGTTGCCTTTTTACCTTTTGAGTTCGTATGTTTTCACGTCGAATTAAAATGATTTTGGAATATGTGGGCACTGCCTATTGTGGCTGGCAAGTGCAAGACAATGGCCTATCCATTCAAGAGGTTGTCACGTCAGCTGTAAAAGCGATGGTGGGGCATGATGTGTCTCTAGTGGGTTCATCGCGTACAGATTCCGGTGTTCATGCCCTGGGCCTGCCGGTTCATTTTGACACCACAACCGAAATTCCGACATTTGGATTTTTGCGTGGTCTCAATTCGATCTTGCCATCGGATATTCGTGTTGTAAGCGTTGAGGACGCCCCATCTGACTTTCATGCACAACGCGATGCCAAAAAGAAATGGTATCGGTATCTGATTCTGAATGCACCCCATGCGAGCGCAATTTTATCCAATCGGTCATGGCATCGGTTTAGAGACTTGAATATTGATCTAATGAATGAAGTCAGCCAGCAGCTGGTTGGTCAACATGATTTTACGGCGTACTGTGCAATTGATGATCAAAGTAAGTCCAAGGAAAGAACTGTATTGGATATCCAGTGGCATGAATTGAAAGCAGATGCGCGTCTGGAAGTGGCCTCTGCGGCACCACTTGCAGGGCACCTCATTGCCTGTGATGTTGTAGGTGAAGGCTTTTTAAAGCAGATGGTTCGCAATATCGTCGGCACCGTTTTGGAGGTGGGGGAAGGGCGACGTCAGGCAGGGGACATTAAGAAAGCGCTTGATGCCAAAGACCGTCGCGCAGGTGGTGTTTGCGCACCCGCTGAAGGGCTCTATTTAATGAAAGTTTATTACTGATTTTCATTATTGAAAATAATGTCGTTATCGCCAGCTTCGGAAGAGTCTGTTGAGAATTGGCTGCCCACAAATACACCACCACTATCCTTTTTATTCTGACCAATCAGTTTGATGGCCATTGCAGCGGTGGGGGCACCGTTCACTGATTTTGGATTTCCGTTGGCATCTTGTTTGATCTTAATGACCAACTGACCAATGACCTTTTTATCTGGATTATATTGAAACGCAGTCACAATCAGCTCACCATTTCCTTGTTGGGTCATGGGGTTGAGGTAACCCTCTGGTAGATTTAAATCAAGATCTTCAATTGCCTGTCCCTTCAATGACAAGCTAATGGAGCCATCAGAATTGACTGTTGATTCCGCAGTAGTAAGGGGCTTGTTGTCCTTGTCAGTCGTGCTTTCAATCCAATAGTGTTGTACTTTGTCCGAATCTTTACCCGTCATGGCTTTGTTGATTTTATCGGCTTCTGGTTTCGTGACAGTCGAATGACCCAGTTCATCAATCTTTATTCCCAAGTTATCCAATTCGTTTTTAGGGGCAATCAGAACGTCATCCGCCTTTCCTTTCTTCATTGAAACAATGTTAAACCCTGTATTAACGCCACCCAAGTCAATAACCGAATTGTGAAGTTTGCTGCCACTCTCAATGTTGATGTGAGTTTGATTATCCTTGGCCAAGACCCCTTTAAAACGAACAATAGAGGTTTCCGTGGGAATGCCATTGTCGTCTAGTTTTTGGAGTGTCATGACCAGGTCAGCTCCGTCGGGTTGACCAAATGCCATATACCCATCGGGTACCTTCAGATGAATCGTATTATTCGATGAAGAGGGGTCCTTGACGAGTATGGTTTCCTTTTGGCCATTAATGGTTTTGTCATCAGATGACCAACCGTCAGTGCCACTTAGATACTTATGGTCAAAATATTGTGTTGTCTGCGTAGATGTGTCCTCTTCATCCACCACATGATCACCACTACCTGTGATCGTTTTATCGTAATCAGCACCACCGTCTAGCGTATCCCCATTACCACCACCCACGAGGGTATCCTTACCGGAACCACCCTGGAGCGCATCCATGCCGCCCAAACCATACAGGGTATCGGCACCTTCGCCACCGTCTATATAGTCCTTACCTTGTGAACCAATGAGGGTATCATCACCAATGCCGCCCAATAGGAAAAGTCCCGGGGCTTCAGAATTGATGCGTTTGACTTGAGAAAAATTCATGGTCACACCATCAGGTGATGTTGAAGCAAATGTAATTTGCGTATTGCTGTTGACCTGATTTTTTAAAAGGTATGTTTCCTTGGTATTATCTTTATACGTAACTGTTACGAGAATATCTTTTCCAACATTGCTTCCTTCAACGGACTTCATGCTATCATCCATCTTAAATACCAGGCCATTTTTAGCGTCAGCACCTTGATTGACTACTTTCAAAATGTGGTTATAGACGCCGTCACTGTCATCCATCTGAAATGTCCCATTCCATCCTACATGCATATCTGGAAGGCTAGAACGAATGTCATCTGGCAATTGAGACTGGTCAGTTGCAGAAGAGGGAAGAGAACCGCCTGTTTTTTCGTATTGGTCCAGAATGGCCAGCGAGCCCTGTAACAAGGCTTCCATTTCTTCAAGCTTGGCAGTGTCATCCATTGATAGGTAGGCGGATTGTTCTTCTTTAACCTTATGGATCTGGTCAATGCGATCCTGAACTTCAACCTTCAACTCTTGTGTAGATTTAACGCCACTCGAGCTTGCCTTACCAATATTAGAAAAATTAACGGCCATTATTAATCTCCTTAACTTACTTTCTTATCAAGATCCTCAAGTTGTTTAAACGGATCTGCTGTGTCCAAGTTGGCACTACTAAAATCAGTAAAGAAGCCATCCAACATGTTTTTGTCTTCTTGGTAATGTTTACCCTGTTGCCAGACAAAATTTTCCCCCTCAACCTGGAATTCATCTAATTCATTGCTGGCGGGTTTACCAATGCTGGCCTCGAGGCCCTTAACCTTTTCATCAAAGACAGATCCACCACTGGTGAAGTCACCGCTACCCGCTACTTCATCAACTTTAAGCCCTTGGATATTACTGACATCTGTATCGAGTTCTGATTCGACAACATGAACTTCTTTGCCATGTACGTCGTAGATGTCGTCACTCTCCCAGGGGATAACACCGGGCTTATTGGTTTCATTGGGTATATCAGGTGCATTTTCAACTTGTATCGTCGAATTCATGGCATTGATGTGCATGTAGATCTTGTTACTGCTCTCGCCTTCAGCACTTTGAATGATGCCGGTTGTTTTGTCTTTTTTATATCCATAAGGATTAATACCAATGCTGATTGTATCCTCGGCATCACCGCTCTCTTTGGAGGCCAGTGTAATACCATTGGCAAAGAGGGATCCTTTGCCTTCAGCAAAGAGAGCATTGTTGCCTTTGCCACCTTCAATGACGGTTGTATACGCAGGATCATCAACGCCCAAGTAATCAGCAGGTTCTTCCACAATGTATAGGTCGTTGGAGTTGGTGCCAGAGATGTGGCCTTTGGTCTTAAATGTAATACCACGATTCAAGACTGAATTAATTTCGGAGCCATTGACGGCCCGGAACTTATCAAGTGTGTCATTAATTTGTGACGTGTTGTTGGGGTCCTTATTTTCAAGATCATCAAAATAGCTAAAGTTGTTAATCCCAGCACGGCAGGTGGACTCATATGAACCCGCATCAATAATGACAGGGGTTTCTCGGTAGCTATTGATGTCACCCTTTTTATCACCAGATGTGATCGCCAGCGCAACGTCTGTGGCCTTTTGTATGTCACCCGTGCCTTTGATACGAAGTGACAAAATCTTTTTGGTATCACCATCCAAACCACCACGGAATTCGACTGTAATATCACCACCAGGTGTGCCGTCTTCGCCGCGTTCAGAGCTTACACGCATTTCTTTGATGTAGACCTGCTTGTAATTGCCTTCGGGTTTGTCTTGTACTAATGCGCCATTTTCTAATTTGAATGGAGCCACCTGTGGTGGAGTAATGACTTCACCATCAGCATCTGTTTCCACATAAATATATTCTGGCGTGTGGAGTTCGAGACCAGCTTCAGCAAAGTAGGTGCCCGTGGCGTTATTGACAGTCAGAGTCATCTTACCATCTGCTTGATCCACTAATGAATTAAAGCCATTTCCCAGGTTAGCAATATAATCAGGAGCGGCAATTTGTTCGTTCACGACTTTTTTGCTGATGGGATCAAACATGACGCGCTGCTTGGTTTCAGGGTTGATCGCCCAACTTTGGGTATCGCCTTTTTTAAAGTCGCATTTGAGCCCCAACTTTTTAGCAACAGGGTCTGTATATTTCTTGTCATAAGTATGAACACCAATACGATAGCTTCCAGGGGCGCCAGGTTTGCCAATCCAGCCATCACCATCGAGATCGAAGTTTTCAGGCTTGGCCGAGCCGCCATGCTGTTGAAAATTGGTAAGTTCCTTTTGCCATTGTGCATTTTTGACTGGTACATAGGCCGCAACCTTGGCCACCTGATTGTTATAGAAAGAAAGAAGATCTTCCAACTTGCCCTTGAATTGTTGGGTCTGGTGCAATTGTTGAAGGTTGCCTTTACCACTTGCGAGTACTTGATTGACCTCATCAAGTTTAGATTTCAGCAGTGTTGCCACTGATTTAAATTTATCCAAGACATCTTCGGGACTGTCTGGGAAGCTGCTAAGAACACTTTCCGCACTGATTTTCTTAAATGGACCCGATCCCGTAGTTGCACTGTCAAACTGATTCAATGCTGCCATCATGTCACCAACAGGGTCTGTTGATTGTACATTGCTATCGGATGGCATGGATTTACCCATTTTGGCGTAACCCAGTTTTGTCAGCTGATCGACATAGGAATCCTGTGGTGGCTGATTCTGGGTAGCGTCTACCAAGTTGGATAAATCAGTGTTATTCGGCGTCTGTGTAGCCGTATCTGCTTTACCCGGAATACTTGTTTTGTAGCTAATTGCTGTCATTTTCACCCCTGCGCCCTTAGTGAGCGCTCGTCTATTATACAGCAAAACCCTTGCCAAAACCTACAGAAGTTAATAGTTCATAACTATATGAAATATAAGTGTTTTATAATCTGGTTTGGTGGGGGCTTTTAAAAAGAGTGGGGCAACTGACACCTAAATGGGGGGTTGAGTTCCCACTTACTTTTTTCGAAATTTTTGGATTTTTTGATCTTTTAGCGTTTCAGCATAGCGTTTGAGTTGCTTTACTTCTTCACGAAGTGCTGCAATGGAAATCTCATTCAAAGAAGGTTCATGTAAATTATGAACGCGTCGCGATACAAGATCAATTTCGTGCAACAATTGGCCTACCGAATCTGTTGTAGGTGCTACTAGTCTAGTTTGCTGCAGAGTGGGGCGGCGTTTTTTGAGTAAGCGCAAAATGAGATATGGCAGAAGTTCCAATGATTCTCTTGATTTGACAAGGTAATCTGTGGCGCCACGTTTGATGGCATTAGCAGCACTCTTTTCTTCGCCATTTCCCGCAACCACAATAAGTGGCACTTCTCCTGCAGCATCCGAAATTTCACTAAGACGGGGTAGAGTAGATCCGGTCTGCAGAAATGCAGTTGTCAGCGCAATATCATAAGGGGAGCTATGAAGACATGCAATCATGTCATCGATGTGCTGTACCGACTCTAGTCGTGTACCGGGAAATTGAACCTGAAGGCAATCGGACACAAGAGAGACATGATCTGTATTATCCTCTAGGTACAATACATGAATCGGGTCCATATCCGGAACTATATACCCAAGAAGCTCTTGAGTGCAGCAACTTTGTCTAATTTTTCCCAGGTGAATTCTGGTTCATTACGCCCAAAGTGACCGTAATTGGCAGTTTTTCGGAAAATAGGACGCTGGAGCTGCAAACTCTGGATAATTCCGGATGGTTTAAGTGGGAAGATTTCGCGGACCGCTGTTACCAATTTGTCGTTGGCAATTTTCCCGGTTCCAAAGTCATTGACTGCAAGTGAAACAGGGTCCGGATAACCAATGGCATACGCCACTTGAACTTCACAACGATCAAGCGCGCCTGTGGCAACCAAATTTTTAGCAATATAACGGGCCATATAACAAGCGCTGCGGTCCACTTTGGTAGGGTCTTTACCCGAAAAGGCTCCGCCACCGTGACGCCCCATACCACCGTAAGTATCCACGATGATCTTCCGTCCAGTGAGCCCGCAATCAGCATACGGCCCACCGCGGACAAAGCGACCTGTTGGGTTAATCAAGAATTGTGTTTTTGCACTGACTAATTCTTTTGGCAGTACAGGCAGGATAATATCATTCTTAACAGCGTCTACAATAGCTTCATGTGTGATGTTCTCGGCGTGCTGCGTCGAGACTACAACGGTGTCAATATGAACCGGTTTTTGACCATCATACTGAACAGAGACCTGTGCTTTTCCATCTGGACGTAACCAAGAAATTTTACCAGATTTGCGCTGTTCTGTGAGGCGCTTTGTTAGTTTATGTGCCAAGTCAATTGGCATGGGCATCAGATTTTCAGTTTCTGTGCATGCATAGCCAAACATAAGCCCCTGATCACCTGCACCCATTTCTTTGTGGAGTCCTTCTTCTTCATTAACGCCTTGTGCAATGTCAGGGGACTGGCGATCGAGTGTGACCATGACCGCGCAAGTTTCCCAGTCAAAGCCCATCTCTTTGCTATTATAGCCAATGTCTTTGATTGTGTTGCGGGTAATATCTGCGTAGTTAACACGTGCATTGGTAGTGATCTCACCAGCAATGACAGCTACTCCTGTGGTAACAAGGGTCTCACAGGCAACACGAGATTTGGGATCTTGCTCTAATATTGCATCTAAAATAGAGTCAGAGATCTGGTCAGCAACTTTATCGGGATGACCTTCTGTAATGGATTCAGATGTGAAGAGATGGCTTTGTATGGCTGTCATTGGCTTTCTCCTTCTTCGACGTTTAGTTGGCTTCATTTTTGGTAAAACTCCATTTCACTAGCGACATATGGGATTGAGTGTCAAGGCTTTCTTGGGCCGACTAGTCACCAGATGGAAAGTGGTCACTGACCTCGTCCGCAGTTCCTGCCAGCAGGGCCGATTCCAGTTGCCTGATGGCATCACGTTGATTCTGGCTACGGATTAATTTTTTGACCCTTGGGATGGATATTGGGTTCATACTGAGTGAGTTCAGGCCTAATCCCAAAAGTGGGACGATATATTTGGGATCCCCAGCAATTTCTCCGCACATGGCCACTTCAATTTGAGCCTGACGCCCAGCGGTGGCTGTCATATGTAGGAGTCTCATAATTGCTGGGTGAAAGGGCTGATAGAGGTAGGATACTTGTTCGTTGGTACGATCAATTGCTAGAGTATACTGGATGAGATCATTAGTTCCAATGCTGAAAAATTGGACATCACGTGCAAGTTGATCTGCAATGATGGCAGTTGAGGGTACTTCTACCATGATGCCAAGCGGAATGTTGTGGCGGAATTTGTGCTTTTGACGTGTTAATTCTGCATGAACTTCTCGAATGATGGATCGAATTTGACGAAGCTCGTCACATGTTGTGATCATTGGGAACATGATTCGAAGTTGTCCATGTGGACTTGCGCGGTACAGAGCGCGTAATTGTGTCTTGAAAATTTCAACTTCCTTTAAACACAGTCGAATTGCTCGGAGCCCAAGCGCAGGATTGAGATGTTCTTCAATATTACCAAATAATTTGTCACCACCAATATCCAGTGTGCGAATCGTGACAGGACGTCCTTTCATCATTTTTAGGATGGTTTTGTAGTGCTTATATTGTTCCTCTTCACTAGGATAATCCAACTGATTTAAAAAGAGGTATTCTGTACGATACATGCCAATACCCTCTGCACCATATTCCAGTGCCATTGGGATTTCATCGATTAGGTCGATGTTGGCCATAAGATGCATATGGTAGCCATCCAGAGTCACAGCGGGTGTACGACTTTCACGTAATAGCTTTCTTGTTGCTGCGCGTTGTTGTCTTTGCTTGCGTTTAAATAATGTCAGAAGGGATTTATCTGGCTGAATATGAATTTGCTGTGAATTACCATCAATAATAAGTTGCGTGCCCTCATTCACATGACTTGTGATATCACCAAATCCAACGATAGTCGGTATTTCCAGTGCACGTGCCATGATAGCCATGTGAGATGTCTCACCACCAACAGAAGTGATAACTCCTGCTAGTTGATGACGTGGCAATGAGGCAAAGTCTGCGGGAGACATGTCGTACGCAATAACGATTGTATTGGGGTAGGGCAGCTCTTTAAAACCGTGTTCTTGCTGCCCCATAAGATTGCTCATGATGCGTCTACCAACATAATCAATATCATTTTTGCGCTCTCTTAAATACTCATCACGCATACTTGCAAACGCTAGCTTTAGTTGTGCCAAGACTTTATCAAGTGCCCATTCGGCATTGATACAACTATCTGTAATGATTTGAATGCTGCTGTCATTCAACATAGGATCTTTAAGTAAGAGAACGTGTGATTCAAGAATTTGAATCTGTTCTTTTCCTTGGAAGCGGCATAATTTGTCTTTAATAATGGCAAGTTGCCGAGCAGATTTTAATACGGCTTGCTTGAAACGTGAAACTTCAGATGAAATTTCTTTGTCTGTAATCCAATACTTTGGAAAATGGGTCCCTCGCGACGGCACAATATAGGCCTGTCCGATAGCAATACCGGGGCTTGCTACTGACTTTTCTTCGAGTTTAAGTACTTTAGTGCTCACCAAACTTGTCCTCGATTAATTGACCAAGGGCTTTTATCGCACTTTCTGCATCAGCTCCTTCGGCCTCTATTGCAATGACGGTCCCTTTTGCAGCAGCTAACATAAGAACACCCATGATACTTTTGCCATTCACAGCAACTGCATCTTTGTGAACCGTAATAGAGGATCTAAACCGATTTGCAATTTTGACAAAATGTGCGGCTGCTCTAGCGTGGAGGCCCAACTCATTTTGAATGGTAAATGATTCTTTACAGTGGGTAGATGCTGTTGCGGCATTTTCTTTCATAAATTACCTCTCAATTTTTCCATGAAGAACACGGCTGGCGATGACAATGTTGCGCTCACCATATTGTTGAATAAATGGGATCACTTCATCAAATGGCTTACTTTGCATGCCACTTGCAAGTTTGAGTAACATGGGTAAATTAACGCCACTTATAACCTCATATTTATTGGGCGACAAAAATGAGAGACATATGTTTGTAGGCGTACCACCAAACAAGTCTGTCAACAGGAGAACGCCATCGCCCTTATCAACTTGTGCAATGGCTCCGGCAATTGCCTGGCGATTTTTTTCTACCGGCGCATTTGAATCAATGCCTAGGGCTACTACATTTTCGAAATCTGGGATGATTTTCTTCGCAGTGGTAAGTAATGCATCTGCAAGACTGTCATGTGCAATAACAACAATTCCGATCATTGACTTAAACTCCTTTTATTCAAGCATTTCCCACGCGTTTTTTTGGCCAGGTGTACGGGCACTAATTTCATTGGTTAAATATTCTTGAAATTCACGCGCAGAATGATGACCTGCGCTCTTGAGTAGTTGATTGCGTGCTGCAACTTCTATGATAGTTGTAATGTTACGGCCGGGTCGGACAGGAATTAAAATGTAGGGGACGTGGACATCGAGTAGGGTATAGTTCTTCTCCTCAATACCAAGCCGATCGTATTCGGCCTTTGCATCCCATTCATGAAGCTCAACAACCAATTCAATCAATTTGCGATCACGGATTGCGGCGACTCCAAACAGGTCTTTGATATTAATAATTCCCAAGCCACGGATTTCCATATGATACTTAATAATCTCTGATCCCATTCCATAAAGAGTCGCTGGCGGTTTCTTTTTAACATTTACAATATCATCCGCAACCAGTCGGTGGCCCTTCAGAATAAGGTCCAAGGCACATTCGCTTTTTCCAATACCACTTTTACCGATAATCATAACGCCAATTCCATACACATCCATTAAGACGCCATGAATGGTTGTGGATGCGGTCAGCTGATCTTCCAAAAAGCGTGTAATTCGATTTATTAGTGTAGCGGTCAGAAGTGTTGAACGTAATAGAGGAATGTTTTTCTTTTTACAGGTTTCAAGCAAGAGAGGGGGTGCCTCGTTCTTGTTGGTAATAACAATACACGCAATTTCAATTTTACATAGCGCTGAAATGACACGCTTTTGATCTGCAGGTGACAATGAATTGAGGTATCGTATCTCGGATTTACCCAAAATTTGTACACGACCTGGGTGCAGATGAGAGACGTCGCCTGTGAGTGCAAGCCCAGGTTTCTGAATGCGAGGTACTGTAATTTTTCGGCCAAGGCCTTTTTCGCCAACGAGCAGTTCCAGTTGTAGTTGGTGGTCCTTGTCCTTCATGAGCTGAATAATTGGGATGGTTAACACAGTAGCGTATCCTCCCATCGCTGTATGCAGTGCATTACCGCCTCCGCAGTTTTACAATATCGAAGTTGTTGTGAAAATTCAGGTTGGTGAAACAGCTGTGACAGAGATGCCAAAATTGCCAAATGTGTGCTGCTTTTGGAGAGTGGGGCCAATAATACAAAAAAAAGATCAGAGGGCAGTTCGTCAATAGCGCCAAAATCAATAGGGGCGGTTGTGCTAGTAAATGCCAATAATGGGGTTTGAAGTGCTGTGAGGCGGCCATGCGGAATTGCAATGCCATCTTCAATGCCTGTACTTCCCAAAGCCTCACGTGCCATTAACGTGGCGTAAATATCTTGAGCGGTGTGTTGAGGTGCAGCCAAAGCAAGGTGCTGCGATATTTGAAGCAATAATTCTTCTTTACTCGATGAGTGAATGCACGGACAAATTCTGTCGAGCGACAAATACTCGGAAGGACGCATAGGTTGTGCCGATATCCTGGTAGACGACTCAAGCTGCATGTGGCCGATCTAGCTCATTTGCGATACGATTGCAATAGAAGTAGGGGATTGTCCGCTAAGGCTTATGGTGGTTCTTGATCTTGTCTTTGGCCTTGCGGAGCTGACTTTCAATTTTATGAACCGCGCTGTCAATAGATGCCATCATATCAGTTGATCGTTCAATGCTGACATATTCATGCCCCATATCAACTAAAGTAATTTCGGCTTTGTGTTCATGGCGGTCGATGCTCAGAATGACATGGGCTGCGATGGGTTTTAAAAGGTACTTATCGAGTTTTAAAATCTTTTGACGGGTATGCTCTTTAAGACTTTCAGATGCATCCAGGTTCCGAAAGGTAAAAGTGGGTTCCATAAAGCCTCCTTGGGTTGCTATTCCATGCGGCGGCGATGTGACGAAGATGGAATATTCAGCATCTCGCGGTACTTGGCCACCGTTCTACGGGCAATGGCGATATTCTGAGTCTTGAGTGTCGCCACCAAATCTTGATCACTGAGAGGCTTCTTGGGGTCCTCTGTGTCAATCAGCTGCTTGATCTTGGATTTCACAGCTTCTGCTGCGATGTCCCGACCTTCTACTTGCTGGATGCTACTATTGAAGAAATATTTCAACTCAAAAATTCCGCGTGGGGTATGGACGTACTTGTTTGTGGTTACCCGGCTTACGGTAGATTCATGCATTTCAATATCTTCAGCAACATCCCTTAAAATCATCGGTTTAAGGGCGCCAACACCTTTTTCAAGAAAATCGTGTTGGAATTTGAAGATACTTTTGGTGACTTTGTATAAAGTCTGCTGGCGTTGGTGGATGCTCTTGATTAACCACAATGCCGAACGCAGTTTGTCTTGAATATAATCTTTGGTTTGTCCATCTGACCCATTATGATTTTTTTGCATGAGGGTGCGCTTATAAAAATTACTGACCTGTAATTTGGGGAGTCCATCTTCGTTCAAAACAACCTCATAGCCATCCGCGACCTTATATACATAAACATCAGGGGTGATGTAGTGAGTATTTTCCTCAGTAAAAGGGCGTCCCGGTTTGGGTTCAAGACTATGAATGATCTGGGCCAGTTCACGGATGTGATCAGCGGGCTGCTTTAATTTTTTGGCAATATGTACATAGTTATGACGTTCTAGGTCGTGTAAGTGATTGGCAATAATTTCCTGAATTAGTTCACCATCTGCTCCCAAATGTCTAGTTTGTAGCATCATGCACTCTTGAAGGTCTCGGGCACCAACACCAACAGGATCCATTCCTTGGATGCGCTTCAATACTGATTCAACACGCTCAGGTGCGATTTTGAGCTGAGCTGCGACTTCTTCAATGGTTGCTGCAAAATAACCATCGTCGTTGATGTTGCCGATAATTTCAGAGCCAATCACAACTTCGTCCGAATTATAATTGGATAGATGGAGCTGCCATAATAGATGTTCTTGTAAGGATTCTGATTTGGTGAGAGTAGATTCGAAACTGGGCAGATCATCAAAGTTTGCGGCAGGAGCAGATGGGAGCGGAGATGTATAATTGCCTAGATAATTTTCCCAATCAAAGTCAGCCGGTTCTTTTAACTCACCATCAGCATTACCCACGGGTTCCATTTCATGGGAGTGCCCCTTATCTTCTTCTTTAGCCTGTTCTGTGATTTCACCTTGTGATTTTTCTGCGGTTTCTGCAGCAATGTCTTCATCAGAGGGACCTTCACCCAATTCTTCTAGAATGGGGTTTTCAACGAGTTCCTTTTGAATCATGGTGGATAACTCCATCCGAGACAATTGGAGGAGTTTGATCGCTTGCTGAAGTTGTGGCGTGATGACGAGATGTTGACCGAGTTTGAGACTTTGTTTGAGTTCGATTGCCATGACTCGTCAATGATAAGAGGCGCTGATGCAAATGTCAAGCCAACGTATTGCCACGTCATACAAGGCGCGCAGCAAATTGATTATTTTTGCAAGCTCTTTTTTTGTGGCTTTTCAGACCCTGCGTCGGAGTTTTGTGTAGCAACGTCATTTTGCTTCTTATGAGACCACTCTGATTTCTTGGCCGCCAAAACTGTGGCTTCAATGAAGCTCGCAAAGAGTGGGTGGGGTTGCATTGGGCGTGATTTGTATTCAGGGTGGAATTGGCAACCCACAAACCATGGATGATCCGCGAGTTCTATAATTTCAACCAACTGGTTTTCAGGGCAGATACCCGACATGACCATGCCAGCTTTCTGCAACTTTTCAACATAGGCGTTGTTGACTTCGTAACGATGACGATGGCGCTCATTAATATCTAATTCACCGTAGGCCAGTGCTGCTTTTGTTCCTTTATTGAGTTTACATGGATAGCTTCCCAATCGCATGGTGGCACCCATGTTGGTAATGGCCTTTTGCTCTGCCATCAAGTCGATTACGGGGTTCGCAGATTTAGAATCGAATTCACGACTGTTGGCGTCTGCGATATTGGCTACGTTTCGTGCAAATTCAATCACGGATAATTGCATACCCAAGCAGATTCCAAAGAATGGGATTTTGTTCTCACGTGCAAACTGAATGGCGCGAATCTTTCCTTCGACACCACGATCCCCAAACCCTGGGCCCACGAGGATGCTATCAACATCTCCAAAAAGCTTGTCCAAATCTGTGCTATCCGTAATTTTTTCGGAATCGATATATTTAAGCTCAACCTGCACTTGATTGGCCAATCCACCATGCATAAGGGATTCGTTTAGACTCTTATAGGAGTCTGCCAAATTGACGTATTTACCCACAAACCCAATGGTTACCGTTTGCTTGGGTTGGGTCATGCGTTCGTGCAACTCTTTCCACTCTTTTAAGTCCGGTGTACGCGTCCAGATGTTGAGGAGCTCAACGACCTTGTCGTCTGTACCCTGCGTATGAAGAACGAGTGGAACTTCGTAAATGGACTTTACATCTGGTGCTGCAATGACACAGTCCGCATCGACGTTACAGAAGAGGGCAATCTTTTGGCGAACGTCTTGTGGGATGTCGCCCGTACAACGGCAAACTAAAATGTCAGGCTGAATACCAATTTCACGGAGCTTTTGAACGCTGTGCTGAGTGGGTTTGGTTTTAAGTTCGCCCGATGCCGCAATGAATGGAACCAAGGTGAGGTGGACATAGAGTACATTGCCACGACCCACATCAAATTTGAACTGACGAATCGCTTCTAAGAAGGGGAGACTCTCAATATCACCCACGGTACCACCAACTTCAACAATGGCGACGTCGACATCGGTGGCCACTTGCATGATGCCTGCTTTAATTTCATCTGTGATATGGGGAATGACTTGAACAGTGCGACCCAGGTAATCACCACGACGTTCCTTTTCGATGACAGAGTTATAGATTTTACCTGTGGTGAAATTGTTACGCTTGGACATCCGTGTATTGATGAAACGCTCGTAATGTCCCAGGTCCAAATCGGTTTCAGCACCGTCATCGGTTACGAAGACCTCACCGTGTTGGAACGGGCTCATGGTGCCAGGGTCCACGTTGATATAGGGGTCCATTTTTAAGAGTGTGACTTTGAGTCCACGATTTTCGAGAAGGGCGGCGAGTGATGCTGCGGCGATTCCTTTGCCGAGCGAGGAGACGACACCTCCGGTTACAAAAATGAATTTTGTTTTGGGTTTGGTCGGTCGGCTCATCATTTTCTCCATTTGGTTTTTAGTCTCCTACACTTTCGCTTCTCTTGGTGTCAACACTCGAAACCATGAAAACAAAAAACCCCGCGTGTTGAAGACACGCGGGGTTTTGCAGCGGCTGCTGTGAATTCTTTTTTAGCGCTTCGAGTACTGGAAGCGTTTGCGGGCTTTCTTGCGCCCATATTTTTTACGCTCCTTGATGCGTGAATCGCGAGTGAGCAAGCCTTCAGGCTTGAGCTTTTTGCGATTGTCAGCGCTCACTTCGAGTAGTGCGCGTGAGATACCATGTTTAACAGCATCAGCTTGACCGGCCAAACCACCACCGATGACATTGACGCTGACATCATATTTATTGAGATCGCCCGTTACTTCAAAGGGCTGACGAATCTTCATCTGCAAGGTGGCACGTCCAAAGTAGTCTTCGAGGGCTCGCTTGTTGACAATGATTTCACCGCTGCCTGGTTTAATGCGGACGCGGGCAATTGCGGATTTACGTTTACCTGTTGCTGCATAGATCGTGCTTGCTGCCATAACTTAACTCCTTAAGCCTTCTGTTGAGGGTTCTGGGCACCATGCGGATGCTCGGCACCGGCATAGACCTTCAATTTTGAAATAATGGTACGGGACAATGCATTCTTAGGAAGCATGCCCTTAACTGCTTTTTGAACAATAAGCACTGGATTGCGATCCATTTGCTCTTGCGCGGTGCGCTCTTTAAGACCACCCATGTATCCGCTGTGGCGGTAATAGATTTTGTCGGTCATTTTTTTACCAGTCAGCTTGAGTTGGCTGGCATTAATGGCGACCACGAAATCACCGGTATCGGCATTTGGGGTATATGACGCCTTGTTTTTGCCACGGAGAATGTCGGCAATTTCAGTAGCGACGCGTCCAAGTGGTTTTCCTGCAAGATCTACGACGACCCATTTTGCATCGACGTCTTTCCGAGTATAGCTGGTTGTTGACATACGGTTTTCCTTTAATTTCAAAGCCTTTTGGGCGGATTTACAAAGCCGGGGCAACTAACTGATCCGCGCCGAGTCTGTCAATACTAATCTGGGGAGAATATCGCAGAAAGTCGCGATTTCAGCCTCTGTTGTGGTGCGGGAGAGGCTAATGCGGAGGGGGGAGACGGTTTTGACATCGACCCCCATAGCGGTGAGGACGTGTGACCCTGCAATATTACCAGCACTGCAGGCGGATCCGGTGGAAATACAAACATTATAGTCTTGGGCAAGCGCTGTAATACAGGCCTCGCCATTGATTTGGGGAATCAGGATGTTGCAGGTGTTGGCGACACGGGGGCCTGGCTTTCCAGCGATTCTAGCGCCGGGGATGGTCTGGCACAGGGTCTGCTCCAATCTGTCCCGTAGTGTGGCTGTATGTGTTACACCTGTTTTAAGATATTCTCCGGCAAGTTGGGTGGCCACGCCTAATCCAACAATCCCTGCCACATTTTCGGTGCCTGCGCGGCGCCCATGTTCTTGGGTACCCGTCATGGGCGAAAGCCATTTGGTGCCGCGGCGGATATAGAGCGCGCCAACACCTTTGGGGCCGTGGATCTTATGCGCAGCGATTGATAGTAGATTGATAGGGAGTTTGCTGACATCGAGAGGGAGTTTCCCCACCGCCTGGACGGCATCGGTATGGAAGGGAACCCCTTTGGCTTCACAGCACTTGGCGATCTTATCGATGGGAAAGATGATGCCTGTTTCGTTGTTGGCCCACATCAAAGAGACAAGCGCGGTATCGGGTCGAATGGCCGCTTCCAAGTCTTTAAGCTCAATTTGCCCATGGGTATCTACGGGAAGATAAGTTACCGCAATACCGTCGCCCTCAAGTTGTTTACATAAATTGATGATGCTGGAATGTTCAACGGCCGACGTAATTAAATGTCGCTTTTGAGGATAGGCTCTTAAAATACCCCGTATGGCCATATGGTTGGATTCGGTGCCGCCGCCTGTAAAAGTAACTTCAGAAGGGCGGTTGGCGCCAATAAGTGCAGCTGCCTGCTCCCGAGATTTATCCAATGCCTGCCCAAGGGTATTTCCAAACGGGTAGAGGCTGGAGGGGTTTCCCCAACGCTCGGTCAAATAGGGGAGCATTGCCTGAATGACTTCTGGCAGAGGCTGTGTGGTTGCGTTGTTGTCGAGGTAGATCATAGGGGCTTCTTATGATGGGCGTGGGGCGCGGCGCAATCATTAATGCCCAAATGCTGATATTTTATTTGACACATATATATAAGCAGGGTAGGACGCCGCCCACTTATGACAATGACAACGACCCAAAAGAGTGAAGTAATCAATAAATTCGAGACCCACGAAGGTGACACTGGTTCGCCTGAAGTTCAGGTGGCATTGATTTCAGCCCGCATTACTCAGCTGAATCAGCATTTTGGTACCCATAAAAAGGACCATACCTCCCGCCGTGGATTGCTCAAATTGGTCGGTCAGCGTCGTCGCTTGTTGAACTATTTGAAGAGCAAGAGTGCTGAGCGTTATACCAAGCTCATCACCGAATTAGGCTTACGTAAGTAAACAGGATGGGGTTGGTGCGGGACTGATAATTTTTTTCGTAAAATCAACGGGTTATGGTTGGTTTTCTGAAGTAAGTTATCAAAAGCTCCACCCCAGATTCAATTCCTAAAGTATATTCTATTAGTCCCGTAGCAAATCCATTGCACACAACAAACGCCAAGGCCGTGTTGGCTTTGGACTAGTAATTTAACTAAGCCAAACAGTGGCTTTGCCAGCTGTTTGGCGTGGGGTGCGGGGCTATCGGAGTCCCGCCGTGCGGGACGCACGGAGCCCCGTCAGAATAGGAGCGATTATGTCGCATCAAGTCGTTAAGACCCAATTTGGGGGTCGTGAATTAACCATTGAAACAGGTAAATTGGCCAAGCAGGCCTCAGGTTCCGTTGTTGTTCGTTACGGTGATTCCGTTGTGCTCGTGACCGCAACAGGCACCCAATCCCCCCGCGAAGGCATTGATTTTTTCCCATTGAGCGTGGACTTCATTGAAAAAACGTTTGCCGCTGGTAAAATCCCAGGTGGCTTTTTCAAGCGTGAAGGCCGCCCTACAGAAAGCGCCATTTTGACCAGCCGCTTCATTGATCGTCCGCTGCGTCCATTGTTCCCAGAAGGCTACCGTAATGACGTGCAAATTGTGGCCACCGTGCTTTCATCGGATGCGGACAATGCAACTGATGTTATGGCAATGGTTGGTGCATCTGCAGCACTGCATGTTTCCCCAATTCCATTCACGGGTCCGATTGCTGGTGTCTGTGTGGGTCGTGTGGATGGCGAGTTGGTTTGCAATCCAACACCGGAACAAATGGAACAAAGTGATATTGACCTGATTGTAGCTGCCAGTCGTGAAGCGGTGGTGATGGTAGAAGGTGGCGCGCAAGAAGTCCCAGAAGAAGATATCGTTGCTGCAATTCGCTTTGCGCATAAGAGCATTTTGCCAATCCTGGATGCCCAAGACGAATTGCAAAAGAAGGTGGGAGTGACCAAATGGGAAGTGGCTGCTGTGGAAGTCGATACCGACTTGCGCAAAAAAGTGACTGAATTGGCCAAGGCCAAATTGTCAGAAGCCGTCCGTATTAAAGTCAAACAAGACCGTTATGGCACCATCGACCAGATCAAAAAAGATTTGGTGGCCGCCCTTGTTCCTGCTGACGATACAACAGGTTTGAAGAAGAAGGTCGTGGCGGAATATGAAGAACTCAAGCGCACACTCGTGCGTCAGATGATTTTGAATGACAAGGTTCGCATTGACGGTCGTGATTATAAGACTGTGCGTCCAATCTGGATTGAGTTGGGAATGTTGCCACGTGCCCACGGTTCAGCGGTATTCACCCGTGGTGAAACGCAAGCATTGGCCACAGTGACGTTGGGTACAGCAGACGATCAACAGATGATCGATGCGATCGGCGGCACCTATTATAAGCGCTTCTTGTTACATTATAACTTCCCACCATTCTCAGTGGGTGAAGCCAAGCCACTCCGTTCACCGGGCCGTCGCGAAATCGGTCACGGTGCGTTGGCAGAGCGTGGTCTTTTCCAAGTACTCCCAAGTGAAGAAGCGTTCCCATACACCATTCGCATTGTGTCCGAAATTTTGGAATCCAATGGGTCGTCATCCATGGCCACCGTTTGCGGTGGAACACTCGCAATGATGGAAGCCGGTGTGCCAATCACAGCGCCTGTTGCAGGTATTGCGATGGGATTGATTCAAGAAGGCAAAGACACCGCTGTTCTATCGGACATCTTGGGTGATGAAGATCACTTGGGCGACATGGACTTTAAGGTGGTGGGTACATCAAAGGGTGTGACCGCTTTGCAGATGGATATTAAAATTGAAGGTCTGTCGGACGAATTGCTAAACCAAGCCCTGGCACAAGCCAAGGAAGGTCGCTTGCACATTTTGGGTGAGATGGCCAAGGTGATCACGGAATCCCGCGCAGAAATTTCGCAGTATGCGCCAAAGATTACGACCATCAAGATTCCAAAGGACATGATCGGTGCGTTGATCGGACCGGGTGGTAAGAACATCCGTGCGATTACCGAAGAAACCGGTGTGAAGATTGATATTGATGATGATGGTACCGTTCACGTGGCAGCTGTTGACTCTGCTGCTGCACAGATGGCCCTCAAGCGCATTAAAGGCGTTGTGGCGGTGCCGGAAGTGGGCAAGTACTACAAGGGTGCCGTTCGCAAAATTATGGACTTCGGTGCGTTTGTGGAAGTGCTGCCTGGTACTGACGGTTTGGTGCACATCTCGCAGCTTTCCGAGCAGCGTGTGGCCAAGGTGGATGACGTTGTAAAAGAAGGTGAAGAAGTTGTCGTCAAGGTGATGGAAATTGATGCCAAGAGCGGCAAGATTCGCCTGTCCATGAAGGAAGCCGTTGGACATGAAGGTGAAATTGAGATGTAATTTAAGTTTGAGGAAGAAGCTGGGTGTAAATCGCTTCGACCTGAGATTTTAGATTTTCGAGCGGGCTGGTGTTGCTAATCACAACATCGGCCCGTTTTTCTTTTTCAGTGAGTGGCATTTGCGCCTGGATGCGTGCAGCAGCGTCTTCGCGGGAGAGTTTGAATTTTTGCATGGCGCGTTGAATTTGTGTTTCTTCGTCGCAGGTAACAACCACAACACTGTCACACCAATGTTCATAAGATGCTTCAAAAAGCAGCGGGATTTCAAAGCAGGCAATGCTGTAACCTTCTTGTTCCAGGCGATTGGCTTCTTGCATCATGATGTCCTTCACTTTGGGATGCAGAATGGCTTCTAGTCCACGGAGCTCTTCAGGGTTGGCAAAAACACGCGCGCCCACCTTGCTTCGATTCACACTGCCATCGGTATTAAAAACATCATCACCCAATAGAAAGCGAATGTCCTCTTTCACTTTTTGATCGTTGGCGAGCAGGTCGTGAACGATGTGATCAGCATTTACGATGGGGCAGCCCAGTTCTTCAAAAATGGCGGCCACACTGGATTTGCCTGTGGCAAAGCCGCCTGTTAATCCCAAGCGAAAGAGGGGGAGCTGCATAATGTTGCGGCGAAGGTAGTCGTGAACACGTGCAACGTAACGATTGCTCTTTTCTTGCTGTGTCATGATCTGATCAATGTCATCCACCAAATCTTTAAGATCGTCACTCATCTTTGACCTTTCGGGCGGTTTGCTTGGCCTTGCTGCGAGAGTAAACTTTAGTGCTTGGCTTTAATTTTGTGGCAGGGTTGCGCATCCACTTAAGCCTTGGCTTCGGAAGATCCTTCTTCGCTATCTTGACCGTGGTGCTTTTTTTGGAGGAGGCTTGCATCAGGTGGATTGTCGCGAATTTGGACTGCCAGGGCAAGTAATTCTTCCTTGGTGTTCTTTTCGGGTTCGTCCAAAACCAAATCGACACACTGTTGAATGATATAGCCCATGAGTGGGCTGGGCTTGACGCCAATGCCCATCAGGTCGTCACCACGAATGGCCAAGTCCTTTGGCCCAAATGGGGGCTTGCGATCCAGCTCTGCTTGGACACGTGCGCGTAGTTTTTCAACACCCCCAATGGAATTGGGGTGTTTGCCGCCACGGTTATCGGCCAAACGAAAATCCATGAGTAACAAAATTTCATCCTGTCCTACTTTATGAATGAAGCGGCGAATGGCTTTATCAGAAAAGAAAGATTTGGTTTCAAACATGTGGTGTTCAATTAAATTAAGCACGCGTGCCGGGTCGATGCCCACCGTTTGGCAGTGCCACTCTGCCAGTCGCTTGCGTGCTTGTCGCTTAGAAACCAATTGGTGACCATAAAATGTAATGCGGCCCACTTTGGGATCGAACTGTTTGGTGCGTGCTTTACCCACGTCGTGAAAGAGGGCTGCTAGCATTAACGTTAAGTCGCCTGCGTTGCGGACTTTCTGATCGCCGCGTGCCGCATCAACAACGCGCATGGTGTGCGCGAACACATCATCGCCTGCTTGTTTGTCTTGTTCCACGCCAACATTGGCCGCAAGCTCTGGAATGGCAATCGGTAAAATACCCAGGTCGCGCATCAAGATAAACCCAACGGATGGCTTGGGTGCTTTAAAGAGTTTTACCATTTCTTCCATGATACGTTCACCAGAGACGGTTTTGAGAAGTTCAGCATGCTGCTGCATGCTGGCCGCAGTTTCGGGTTCAATCGTAAATCCAAGGCGTGCCGCAAACTGAATACCGCGCAGGATACGTAGTGGATCTTCTGGAAATGCCTGAAGGAAGACTTGCTTAAGTTGCTTTTTATTTAAATCATCTTGCCCATGAAACGGATCAACGAGTTTGCCCGTGCTCAAGTCTTTTGCAATGGCGTTGATCGTAAAGTCGCGCCGTGCCAGATCCACTTCGACGGGTAAGTTTTCATCAAACGTGACTTCGAATTCACGATGTGCCGTGCCCGTTGATTTTTCGGTGCGGGGGAGTGCGATATCATAAACGACATCGGGTTCACTGTGGGGTGTGAATTTAATGACACCAAAGCTTTTGCCCACAAGGGCCACTTTACCCAATGGTTTGAGTAACGATGTTAATTTTTCAATTGGAAGTTTGGTAACAAGATAATCTTTATCTTTGCTGGGGTGACCAAGGAGCTGATCGCGTACACAACCGCCGACTTCATATACATTGCCGCCGGCATCCAAAATGGACTTCAGGAAATTATCCTTCATGGGGTGCTGACAACTGCTCAATCGTGGCCTTACTTGTGAGGTGACTAATCCACTCTTGGCTCACACGGCCTTGCTTACGTAAGAGATAGTCTTGTGTAAATGTTGCTTGGTCTTTAACCCAAGCGCCATCTGCAGGAGTATCCTTTTTGATAAGATGAATAGAATATTGAACACCTGCAATCGTGAGCGGTAAAGCTAGATCTGGTGCTTCGGATGTGAGTGCAAAGACCTTGGCATAGTCGGTGTCGCTGGCTTCCTTGCCAAATAGTTGCTCGCGTTCATCTAAAGTGATGGGGCCAACTGTTTGTCTGGGAAGGGGTTTGCCATCAGTACCTGTCTTGATAACCTGGAATGTGAATTTGGTCTTATTCAGACGATAAGCATCCTGAGCTTCCTTGGGACTGACTTTGACGGAGCTGTGCAGTAGGTCATCGATTTTTTTAGCCAATAATTCATTGCGTAACAGGTCTTCGTAGTTAAGACCTGTTTCACGTTGGAAGGTGGGTAAAAAATAATCACGATAAGCGCTACGATCGAATTTCCCATCCTTTTGAAATTGTTTGCTATTTTCAATGGTTTTGGCCAGTTCTTCATCAGAAACACGAAGTCCCATCTTTTGCGCGGCGTCGATTAATAAGCGCTGGTTGATGAGTTGTTGGAGGGTGGTATTGACTACCATTTTGCTCATGCCGTCTGGGATTTCCCCTTTAAAGACCTGCTTGTAGGACTCCAAGACCCCTTTGTAGGCCAGACTGAACTCATTCTGGCGGATGTCAAAACCGTTAACGCGGACTAAAACGGCCTGAGGTCCCTGATTGGGCACGAAAATTTGATTGTACCCAAAGAAGAATATGAACACGAGCACAATGGTCGCAAAGATGATGCGGGTGGCCCATGAATTGGCTTTTCGTCGAATGATATCTAGCATAGGGCGGACTTCATAGTCAGACACAGCTCCTCAAGTCAAACCTTTACGTAAAATCTGGTTGCGAACTTGGAGGGGGCTTGGTAGGGCGCATCCTCACCTGATGTCCTAACAATATAGAAGAAGGAGCTTTCCGTGCTACTCGATCCCATTCTCGGTATTTTCTCTAACGACCTGGCTATTGATCTTGGTACTGCCAACACGCTTGTATATGTAAAAGGAAAGGGGATTGTTTGTTCCGAACCATCCGTTGTCGCGGTGAGTAAAGATGGTCGAGGTGTCAAACATGTATTGGCGGTGGGGCGTGAAGCTAAAGAAATGTTGGGACGTACACCTGGGAACATTGAAGCCATCCGTCCAATGCGTGATGGTGTGATTGCAGACTTCGAAGTGACAGGTGCCATGCTCAAACATTTTATTCGCAAAGCACATAATCGCAAAACACTGCTTCGTCCTCGTATTATCGTGTGTATTCCATTTGGTGTCACTGAAGTTGAAAAGCGTGCGGTTCGTGAGTCAGCTGAAGCTGCTGGTGCACGCGAAGTTTTTCTCATTGAAGAGCCCATGGCAGCTGCAGTTGGAGCTGGGCTCCCAGTGATGGAAGCTCAAGGTAGTATGGTGGTGGACATTGGCGGTGGTACAACAGAAGTTGCTGTTATTTCGCTGGGTGGCATTGTGTTTTCCCGTTCCATTCGTGTGGCAGGTGATAAAATGGATGAAGCGATCATTCACTACCTGAAACGTAAATACAACATGTTGGTGGGTGAGCGTACCGCAGAACAAATTAAGATTCAAATTGGCAATGCTTATCCAACTCATGAAACCAAAACTATGTTGGTTAAGGGGCGTGATTTGGTTGCTGGTGTACCCCGAACATTTGAAATTAATTCTGAAGAAATTCGTGAAGCCATCATGGAACCGGTAACTGCAATTGTGGAAGCGGTCAAGTTTACATTGGAGCGCACACCACCTGAATTGGCTGCAGATATTGTAGATAAGGGTATTATGTTGTCCGGTGGTGGTGCACTTCTAAAGAATTTGGATGTATTGTTCCGTGAAGAAACGGGATTGCCAGTCGTTACAGCCGACGATCCATTAACCAGTGTTGTTCGTGGATGTGGTCAGACTTTGGATGGCATTGATCGTTACAAGGGCATTACACTCTCATAGCCTTTCCCACCGGGGGATTCGTGCAGAAAACGCATTACATTCGCCGCAGGTCTATCGGGGTGGTGGCAGCTTTGTTCCTGGTCTTGGTGGGTTACAGTCTATTCATGCCCGCTACTGAAGGCCGTGTAGGTATTCTCCACCAAGAATTATTTCATCTCTTTCGTCCATTACATGTAGCAACAACTTCTGTTGGTGACTGGATCACATCCGTTTGGAATCATTATATCTATTTGATTCATACCGCTGAAGAAAATGACCAATTAAGAAAGGAAGTTGGCGAACTTCGTAATAAGATTATTTTGGGCCAAGAGGCGGCTCTTGAAAATGATCGTCTTCATGATCTCTTAGCAATGGGTGCGCATTGGAGCAAGTTACCTATTGTGGCGCGTGTGATCGCAATAACACCCCAACCAGATGTTCGAACGTTGGTTATTGATAAAGGCTGGGCAGATGGCGTTGTGCGCGACAGGCCTGTTATGTCGGGTTCTGGGTTGGTGGGTCGTATTCGAATGTTGAGTGAACATACTGCAACGGTGTTACTGATTACTGATTCATCGAGTGCCGTGGATGTGATCGATAGCCGCTCCCGTGTGCGAGGTTTGCTGGCTGGTAGTATGAATGAGACAGTTTTAAAACGTCCTGTTGCGCTGACTCAGTTGGAATATGTGACTCATGATAGCGATTTACTTGAAGGCGATGAACTTCTGACCTCTGGTATGGATGGTGTGTACCCCAAGGGATTGCCTGTGGGGAAAGTGCAGGAAGTGAATCGAGGTGAGTTTGGACTATTCGAAGATGCATGGGTTGTGCCGTTAGCGGATATGGAGCGCCTTGAGGAGGTTTTGATTTTATGAAGCGCGTGATTCGCATGATCGTTTTGCTGACTGCTGCGACTGTCGTAGCGACACATAGTCCTGTTAATGCAATCCTTGTCCTGGTAGTGGCACTTTCGTTTGATGAAATGGTGATCGGTGATTTCTTCATTATTTGGGTCAGTGCGCTCTTTATGGATCACTCTGGTATCTTACCGCTAGCAACTTCCTTTTTGCCGCTAATACTGGTCTATATTTTTTTACATCTTTTGAAGAACCTCATTTACGTTAATAACTTTATGTCTCGCGTCGTATGGGCCAGCTTATCAACAATACTCTATGGTGTGATCAGTACGTGTATATTGACCATTCGTGATGGTGAAGCTTTGTACTTGTGGAAGGTGTTTCTGCACCAAGTACCAATGTTCATTTTTTTGGGTATTCTTGCGGCTGCTGTCAGCCCGATCCTTCGCTATTGCCTGACGATTACTTGGGATGAATTGCGACGGCCAAATAGTATTGTGGTGCCGTAATGCAGCTTACTGAAAAATATACACATGACATTGTTGATCGGTATCGCTGGCTAAAACTCTTAATTGCGTTGTTGTTGCTTGTTGTGGTGGCGAGACTTTTTTGGCTGCAAGTGCTGAATGGCGAAAAATATTATCGTTTCTCTCTCAACTATAGCCTTCGCAACGTGTTGGTACCAGCACCTCGAGGTTTAATTTTAGATCGCAATGGGCGTGTTGTTGCAGACAATCGACCTGCAATTGATTTGGTGATAATTCCGCAATACGTGGTTGACTGGGAAAAAGTAAAATATTCGCTCGGGGCACTTTTACAAATCCCATCGGACGTTCTTGATCGGGTTTGGGATGTGCGGCATGGGAAGCCATCTTATCAACCACTCACATTATTACCTGATCTGAGTCTGGACCAAGTGTCGGTTATTCGTGCCAACAAAACACCGTGGTATTTTTTAGAAGACCCATATGATTTAAGGGGTGTGGAAATTCATGCACGCGCTGCCCGCTATTACAAAGAGGGTGAGTTGGTAGCGCATACATTGGGATATTTAAAAGATTCTGACACTGGTGAGCCTATGGGTGCGAATGGGCTTGAGGCGGTTTATGATAAGGAACTGCGTGGTGTGCCCGGGCGACGAGAGCGGATTGTGAATGCATATGGTCATGTTGTGGATTACCCTGATATTTTGGCTAAATTATCCAATAAGGCCCCTGTGCCAGGGAAAACACTGCAGTTGACAGTTGATCTGCGACTACAGGAGGCAGCACGACGTGCTTTTGGCAATCGTAGTGGCGCCATTGTAGCTCTAGATCCTAAATCAGGCGATGTATTGGCGATATATAGCAGCCCTGGGTATAATTTGTCGGAATTGACAGGCGTTAATCGTAATCGCACATGGCAGAGCTTGTCTACAGATGAGCGACATCCATTGTATAATCGTAGTATTCAGGGTGCCTACCCACCGGGATCAACCTTTAAAATGGTAACAGCTCTGGCAGGTTTGATGGAGGGTGTGATCACGCCGGATGAAACCGTTACATGTCATGGGGGGATGGAGTTTGGGGGTCGTCGTTTTGGTTGCTGGAATAAAGGTGGTCATGGCGCTGTTTCGCTGACACGCGCGATTGCGGAATCATGCGATGTCTATTTTTATACGGTTGGATATCGCTTGGGGCTGGATCGATTAGCAAAGTATGCCAAGATGTTGGGGCTAGGGAAGAAGACGGGGATTGATTTACCACACGAGCGTGCAGGCAATATTCCTACTGAAGATTGGAAGCAGAAGCGTTTTGGTCGAGACGTAATGGCAGGGGATGTCGTGTCGGCATCGATTGGCCAAGGGTATGATACTGTTACACCATTGCAAGATGCATTGATGGTGGCGCGTATTGTAAATGGTGGTGTACCTATTGTGCCGCATATAGCGAAAATTGCGACGCCAAATGATCCAGCTCCACTTCCTTTGAATATAGAAATGCTCGAGCAAATTCGAAAGGGTATGGAAGCAGTAGTGAATTCACCATCAGGTACCGCACATCGTCTTGCGTCTCTTAATTTAAAAATCGCTGGAAAGACCGGAACGGCGCAGACTGTGGGTTACGAGAGCAAAGTTCAGCGAGGGGACCATGCGTGGTTTGTGGGTTACGCTCCATATGATGACCCCAAAATTGTGGCAGCTGCAATTGTAGAGTATGGAGGGCACGGTGGTACTACAGCAGCGCCCATTGTTGCAGATGTGATCAAAGCCTATTTGCAGGAGGAGCACCATGTTACAAGATAGTGTGAATGAACCACGTTCCGGATCTTTTGACTGGGGATTTGTCATTCTGGTGATGATGCTATCAGTTGTGGGCCTGATCAATTTGGGAAGTGCGCTTTATTCGTGGGGCGAATCCAGTGGTATGCACTTGATGTGGCAGCAACTCATTTGGGATATTGCTGGAGTTACACTATTGGTTGTTATGGCATTTTGGGATTACCGATTGTTGAATCGGTGGACGCGTGTGGTTTATGGTGTCGCTATTTTCTTATTGGTTCTTGTTCTTTTTGCTGGGCGGGTCATTTCTGGTCATCGTAGCTGGTTGGGAGTAGGTGGCTTGGGTATTCAGCCGTCTGAAATTGCAAAGGTTGCCACGCTTATTGCGTTGGCGCGATTTTTTTCAGATAACCCCAATCCTACTGAGTACCGTTTGCGCGATTTGGGCTGGCCCGCACTCATCACCGTGATCCCTGCAGGATTGATTGCCGCGGAAGGAGACTTGGGTGGCACACTCTATTTGTTGCTTATGGGATTTACAATCACACTCTTTGCGGGGATTCGCAAAATGAGTCTGATGCTCATTGCTTTGGTTGTGATCGCTGCAGTACCTGTCGGCTATTTTACAGTTCTATCGCCATACCAAAAAGCACGTATCATGGAGTTTGTTCATCCAAGTCGGGATACCCGCGGGCAAGGGTATCAAGTAACACAGTCCAAAATTGCTGTTGGTTCAGGGCGCTGGCTGGGGAAGGGATATCGTAATGGTAGTGTGAATAAACTCAAATACCTTCCGGAAAAACACACTGACTTTATCTTTCCAGTGCTGGCCGAAGAGTGGGGGTTTCTTGGCAGCAGTTTTGTTCTGATGCTCTACGGTGCACTGATGTGGGTGATTGTGCAAATTGGCGAGCGGTCCTGTGATCGACTGGGCAGCTTCTTGTGCGTGGGTGTTGCCATTTATTTGTTTTGGCAAGTGGCCGTCAACGTAGGAGGCGTGCTTGGACTGCTACCTATGACAGGTGTCACTCTACCATTACTTAGTTATGGCGGATCATCGACTCTCAGTCTATTTGCAGCGCTGGGTTTGGTGATATCGGTGTCGCGTCGTTCGACGCTCTTTTAACGATTAGACCAATGTATTGAAAAGGGCTTCAAGCTTATCTTTGGGAACTGCACCCACCACTTGATTGGCAATTGCACCCTTATTAAAGCACATGATAGCAGGGATGCCACGAATACCAAATTGAGCAGCAACATTGGGATTGTCATCAACATTTACTTTGACGACCTTCAACTTACCTGTATTTTCGTCGGCAATGGCATCAATGGTTGGGCCAAGTGCACGGCAAGGACCGCACCAAGGGGCCCAAAAGTCTACTAAAACAGGGGTTTCGGCCTTTAGTACCTCGGCTTCGAAGGTGGCGTCGCTGACTTCTTTTACGTTGGCTGATGACATTGTGCGTCTCCTTTTATGATGCAGTGAATATAGCGCATATGGCCCAATTTGTGGCAGATCGTCCATCATTTTTTTGAGTGTTGACCCCGCTGGCAGAAGCCGGCAAATGGGGGCAGTTGAAAGGAAGGTTATGGTACAAGTCCAAAGCGCAGTATTAAAGCAGGTTTTCGGGGTGAGTCCGCGTGAAGCGATTCTTGCAGCGGATAATCAAAAGCCATTTGCACGTGATAAAGATGCCATCCCATTTCCAACGGACTTTCGTGCAACCCTGGGTTTCTTTTCAGGGTTTAATGGCATGTTTCATTCTTCTGGTAATAACACTGGCGTTACAATGAAGGTGTGGTTTCGTATCCATGGTGATCGGCCATTGCCCAAAGAAAAATGCGAGGGCGAAGATGCGCAAAAGAATAAGGGTAAGTGTGAGGATAAGCGCGAGGTGGTTTTGCAAAAAGCCGAACTAAGATTCTCTAAGCCGTGGGGCGGTAACTATTTCTTTTATTGTGCCGATGATAGCGCTGCAACCTATTCAATGAAGCCGATGCCAACTGCAGAAGAGCTTAAGACCGAGGATGGTTGGTGCCAGCGCAATGAAAAAGAAAATTGTGGTGATCATAAATGTTGCGTCACTAATCCGCAGTCTGATTATTTTGAATATGTTCATCCACACAAGGAAAAATGGGATTGTAACGGAGTCAAATACCTTAAAATTGACCGCCTGATCTTTGAAAAGGATGGGCGTAGACCTGCAATTGAAGCAGATATTCATATAAAGGTAGCGCCATATACGCGATTACTTCCTAGAATGACGCTGAATATCGATAATCATGATATTGCTAAAAAATATTATGGTGCGTTGATGCTATCGGGTAACTATCGTCATTACCAATCAGTGCATGGTAAACAATGGCAGTATGATGTTACAGCTGCGGTTGAATCATTTTTTTATAGTTATAAATTAGCATCACCAGACACACCAAAGGAGCCGGCAACAAAAATGACCAAACTCATTCCAAAGACAGAGGCAAAGGCCAATCCATGATGACGCATTGGTGCATACTCCCGAGTGTGTTGGGATTTTTTCTGGCAAGCGTTCTCGATGGTCTGGGACGCTGGGAGGCCAAGTTGCGCGTGTGGGGGCGCCGCCTTTTTATTGTCGGTTGGATTTCGCAAACGGCGTATCTTTTCTTCTGGTACCGCGAAGTGGGCGCCCCATTTGTGGTCACACAAGGGGATTCCATTTTTTTGATTTCGTGGGTCATCGCCACACTTTATTTAATTTTAGGTCGACGTGAGCGCTGGCAAACATTGGGCACACTCTTTAGTGCTGCTGTGTTGGTGGTCATGCTGCTGGGAATTTTTTATCGCGGTGCGAACTATGCGGCCATTTATCTCTGGCCCCATGCATGGGTGGTGCCAGTGCACCTGGCCGCAGCCATGACCGCAGTGGCTGTGTTTGCAGTTGCTATGATTACAGGTGTTTTGCTGGTGATTTCAGATCGACAGCTCAAAAATCATAAGCCCATGCGCTTTCGCTTGCCGTCGCTTGCCAATTTGGAATCAGTTTTGTCAGCGCTGGTTTCGGCAGGTTGGGTATTATTGACGGTGGTGTTGGCGACGGGTGTAGTCATGATGGCATCACACGGGAGCATCGATCTAGGGGGACACTGGTGGTTGGCGGTGACGGCATGGCTTATCTATGCAGTCGTGTTACATTCCCGCTTATGGCAGGGCGCACGCGGTCGTAAAGGTATGCTGCTGTCTCTCGTGGGCTTTCTGGCTATTCTATTAACATTTTTGGAGGCCCATTCCAAATGAGTGAGTTGGCCATCATCGGCGTGAGCCACCATACAACGGGTCTCGATCTGCGTGAGCGAATGAGTTTTTCTGATACTGAAGCCACAACGCTCTTGGCTCAGTTGCGAGACGCTGCTTTGGTCGAAGAAGCCATGCTGCTTTCGACATGTAATCGCACCGAGCTCTATGTCGCGCTGGAAAGTACTAATCGATTAAACGATCTTAAAAATCATCTGTCACAATCCAAAGGCCTCGATGTTTTACCGTTTTATGAAAAGGATGGTGTGGATGCGATTCGCCACTTGTTTCGTGTAACGGCAAGTTTGGATGCCATGATGGTGGGTGAATCCCAAATTTTGGGTCAGGTAAAGACAGCGTATGCACGTTCGAAAGAGATGGGACTACTCCAGCATGTTCTGCATCGTAGTTGTCAGCGCGCATTCTCTGTGGCCAAACAGGTGCGTACCGAAACTGATATTGGTCGCTTACCGATTTCGGCCAGCAGTGTGGCGGTCACCTTGGCTGAGCAAATATTTGGTGATGTAACGGATTGTCGTGTGTTGCTCGTCGGGACCGGTGACATGAGTGCTCTTGCAGCAGAGCATTTTCGGAGTGCAGGCGCCAAACAGTTGGTTGTTGTCTCCAATGCCGGAGACCATGCAGAAGAATTTGCCCAGAAATTTGATGCTGAGATGATGTCGCGCGAGCAGTTGGAAGAGGCGTTAGTTGGTGCGGATATTGTGATTACAGCAACACGGAGTGCAACCCCACTTTTAGATCAGCTTTTTGTACAGCGTATTCAGAAGAAACGTCATAATCGACCACTTCTATGTGTGGACATTGCGGTGCCGCGTAACGTGGAAGCGGATGTGAATGCGCTGGATGGAGTGTATCTCTATAATATAGATGATCTCAAAGGTATTGCGGATGCCAACATGACTGCGCGTGAGTCTGAGCGTCAAAAGGCTGAGGACATTGTGGACGGTGGCGTTCAAAAGTTTGTAGATGAGTTGAATGGGCTACAATTGGTACCTGCAATTGCAAGCCTTCATCAAAAGTGTGAACAGATACGGCGCGACGAAGTTGAGAAGGTGATCTCTAAAATTCAAGACCCTCAATTGCGTGAAGCGTTGGAGTCTTGCACTCAGGCCATCGTTGCTAAAATTTTGCATCAACCAGTTGTGGAGCTCAAAGCAACTCATGCTGAAGATGCCTCACGCCCAGCGCTGGACTTCTTCCGCCGTTTATTTGGGCTAGAAGTATGAACACATTCTTTTGTGCATTTTGTGCACCCCGTACATTTCGCCTAGGGTTTATCGGTTTTAAAATCAATTACTTATGACAAAACGCGTTTCCATAGTTGGGGCAGGACTTGCCGGAAGCGAAGCCGCATGGCAATTGGCCAATCGTGGTGTGGCGGTCGATTTGTATGAAATGCGACCTGCAACCAACACCCCGGCGCATCGCACCGAAAATTTTGCAGAACTGGTGTGTAGCAACTCATTTCGATCATCAGAGCCCGTCAGTGCCGTGGGGTTGTTGAAAGAAGAATTGCGCAAATTGGGGTCACTGATTTTGGACGTAGCAGATGCAACTGCGGTGCCCGCAGGAAAAGCATTGGCGGTGGATCGGGAACTGTTTGCGCAAGAAGTGACAGATCGTCTCTGTACGCATCCCAATGTTTTTATTCACCGCGAAGAAGTTTTGTCTGCAACAGCACTCACCAAAAACGGACCTGTGATTTTGGCTACGGGTCCGCTCACATCGCCAGCATTGGCTGAAGAGCTGCGCACTCTGACCCATTCGGACTCCCTGTATTTTTATGACAGCTTGGCGCCGCTTATTCTTACAGAGTCCATTGATATGGACAAAGTGTTTCGAGCGGGCCGCTATGATGTGAGTGAAACGGAAGTGGGCGACTACATCAATTGTCCCATGGATCAAGAGCAGTATGATGCCTTTGTAGCAGCCGTTGTTGCCTCTGAAAAAATCGAACCCAAAGATTTTGAAAAAGCCATCTACTTTGAAGGCTGTATGCCAATTGAAGTGATGGCCGAGCGCGGACCGCTGACGCTGCGATTTGGTCCCATGAAAGGAAAGGGGCTGACGGATCCGCGTACAGGTCGTTGGCCCTATGCGGTCGTTCAATTGCGACAAGATAATCGCATGGGGACCGTTTACAACATGGTGGGCTTTCAGACGCGCATGAAGTGGGGCGAGCAGGCCAAAATCTTGCGTACGATTCCCGGTTTGGAAAACGCCGAGATTTTGCGATACGGTGCCATGCATCGCAATATGTATGTGAACAGCCCAACCGTATTAAACGAAGACCATAGCTTGAAGGTGCTACCTGATATTCACCTGGCTGGGCAAATGACGGGTGTAGAGGGGTATTTGGAATCTGCTGCGAGTGGATTTTTTGTGGGTACTACTGTTGCAGCAAAACTTGCAGGAAAAGCCGCGCAGCGTCCACCGTTGACGACAGCATTGGGTGCCATGCTCAACCATGTGCTGCATGGCAACGCCAAGCAATTTGAACCGCAAAATGTGAATTGGGGCTTGTTTCTACCGCTTACCGAAGACGTTCCCAAAAGTCAGCGCAAAGAAGCCATGTTGGAAAGGGCGCGCACCGAATTTCAAAGGTTTAATCAAAAGACTTAATCAAGTTTCCAGCCAAGGGAAAGTGTTGCAGTAAATGCATTCTCACTTGAAACGGGAATGGCGCTTTGACCCACTGTGGTTCCCGTCACATGTGAAATACCAAGTCCAGCGCTCCAGAAGAGGCCGAGGCCAATTGGGCCCGATATATCCGATGATACATGCGCTGCTACTACAACGCCGCTGGTATCTTGTTTGGATTCAGCACCGCGGGGTGTTCCTTTGTCGGCCATCACATAAACAGTAGCGCCAGCATTAAATCCAAGGTCAAGTGGATAGACGCTGGGGAGCATAAGAACCGTGCGTGATGCAATTGCTCCACTGTAGTCGTGGCGAACGTTTTCCTCTGCAACACCTAACATGCTTGGTGAAAAACCAAATTGAACGGCAAGACCGCTTTGGATCGGCACACCACTGGCTGATCCAGTTAGGGGTACCCAGTCGAGCCCTACATTAAATTGAGATAGAGAAGTGGTTGATGGTCCAGCCTTGTCCAAGGACTTTTGGATGTCTTGTGCAAAGGGGGTTCCGGCTTGCGTTGTGGTTGCAGCGGGGATAGGGGCCACATTGATCCAAGGACCCATTGTATATCCAGTGGTTAGCCGTAAATTTTGCGGTTTAAAATCAGTCATAATCAGCCCTCTTATATAGGTTATCGGCCAATGTCGGAAAATGTTGCCTCTAAATATAAGATTTTTTTAGCAACTTTTTATGGGACTGGCCGATAACCACCTTGGAGGCAAGGCTATGCGCAAACCACTTATAATCTTAGGAATTTTAGGGCTATCTATAACAGTACAGGTGCCGGTTGCCTATGCTGCTTGTAATTGCCAAGTCACAAGCGCATCAGGAAGCGCCGCTACAAGCTGCTCTCTATTAAATGTTGTGATGAACTCAACTTGCTCACCTATTGTTATTTCAAATTCACTGAGCAGTGCAACACCAATCACTCTGGAATCTGGATTTGAGTTGAAGGGACGTGCTTTACAAGGGCCAACTCCCAATATTGATGGTAGCCCAAGTGTTACATTTGCAGCGGGAAGCTTTTCTGCTGACATGATGATTCAATTGGCAGGGTCGGGTTCAAGTGTTTCGAATATTGCCCTCGTTGCCAACGATAAACGCGGTATTGTTGCCTTTGGAAGTGGTCACACGATTTCCAATGTTCGTATTTCTAACGCCAGCAAGGCGATTGATGATTCAAGTGCTGGGATCATAGTGGATGGCCTAGATAGCTTGAGCAATAAGATTGGTGTTCAATTAAATGGTAGTGATGGTGCTGTTAGAAGTTCCCGGTTTGTAAAAAGCAATACAGTCGCAGTTTCGCTCACTGGTTTTGGATATACCATTGGTAGCACGAAAAGTTTTATTGATGACAAAGAAGGCAATGAAATTCAGAGTAGTACTATTGCCATACAGTCAACGGCCAACGCCAGTGGCAACAAGTTTATTGCCAATAGCATCTTTAGCAATACAGCCGGCATTGTATTGAATGGTGGTAATAGTGGGATGCAACCACCTCAATTGATTACAGCAGTTATTAACAAAGACAAGAACGACTATGTGGCAATCCTGCGTGCATCATCCAACACCAAGCAGGTTGAAGCTTTTTTAACTGCCGGTAGCAATGAAGCTCAGGGTAAGACGTTTTTGTCAGCGGGTGTTCTGAATAGCAGCACCTTCTCAAATGGTGATCGTCTATTTGTTGTCTTGATCGACAAACACAATGCCTCAGAGTCTGTTACATTTACGGCCACCAGTGATGCAGGGACATCTGAATTTTCTCCAGTTGCGATTCCATCCGTGGGTGCGGTTATTTCAACGAACCCCACCGGATGTGCATTGGCGAGCCAAAAGAATTGGTTTATCAACCGCATCATTACCAATGTAGAAGCGAATCTGCCACCCAATCCATGGTATGGTAATGAGGATGGCGATCAATTCTCAAATGGTGAAGAAGATGCCAATTTGAATTGTGTGCTTGATAAGGGTGAAGGGGATCCACTGGTACAATCACTTATATCCCCAATTTCTCTCTTGTGCTTACAAAACCCAGATTTTTGTAAACTCATTTTAATTCTGCCAAAACTTGATTTGAATGATGGTGATAATGATGGTGACGGTATTGCCAATAGTATTGATAAGTGCCCCACAGTCAAAGATCCTGATCAAAAAGATACTGACAATGATAGTATTGGTGATGCCTGTGATCCAGATGATGACAACGATGGATTAACTGACAAGCAAGAAGCTGTAGCGGGTACAGATCCATTCTTACCGGATACAGATGGCGACGGTTTCTGCGATGGTCCTGGGTTTGGTTTTCAAGATTATTCCTCTAACATAGTGACATGTCAGCCCAGTGATAACTGCCCATTAAAATTTGACATGAGTCAATGGGACAATGACGAAGATGGTATTGGTCATGCCTGTGATCTCAATGATGACAATGCTCAATCGTTTTTGGATAGTGATGGTGATGGTAAGCCAGATTGGGCAGCAGACCCCAAGCTAAGGGATAATTGTCCAATGGTTGCCAATAATGACAAAACCAGTGCCCCACAGTTGGATACTGACAATGATGGTATCGGGGATGCCTGTGACTCCGATGATGATAACGATGGTATTCCAGATGTTTATGAAATGCAGACGCGCTATCATACTATAAACAATCTTGGTGATCACGAATGGTCGGTATTGTCACCCGTGGAAGCCGACTCTGATGGTGCTGCAAATGGTCAGACTGACGATGCTTGCGATGGTGAAGGACCTGGGCCAATCAAGAATTCAGGTCAAGCGACATGTCTCTTTGCACCTCAAGCAGACTCCTGCCCAGGCATTTCCCCTAATGGTGGCCCAAATGGCTGTGCGAATACTGGTGCTGGGGTGTCTGCAGCAGACGTTAAAGACTACGATGAGGATACGTTTGCCAATGGCAGCGACAATTGCCCTGTGATTACTAACCGTGACCAAGCAGATTTTGATGGGGATGGTATTGGTGATGCCTGCGACCCGGATATTGACGGTGACGGCGTTCCCAATTGGGTAGAAGACAAACAACATACGTCACCATGGGATAAAGACAGCGATCATTATAAGAAAGTCGGCGAACATGATGGTTTCTCGGATAAAGATGACCTTTGCCCGGCCAACTATCACATCCCCAATGAAGATTTCTGTCACCAAAACGCTGGCGCAAACGACAAAGACAATGACGGTATTGCCGATGCCGATGATAACTGCCCCTTTGTGAAAAATTCAGACCAGGCCAATGCAGATAAAGCTAAGGAAATTGCTGCAGGCGTAGCCCCACAAGGGGATGCTTGTGATACAGATGATGATGGCGATGGCGTATTGGATACCGTCGACAATTGCCCGTTGATTGAAAACGCCAACCAATCCGATGTTGATGGCGATGGTGTGGGAGATGTCTGTGATGCGAACCCCAATGTGATTAAAGATCCAAATACGCCACCACTAAGTCCAACTGGTGGAACTCAAACCGCTGTCCAAGGTGGCAATGGTTTTGGTGGTGGTAGCTGTACGCTGACACCAACAAACAGCCCTGTGTCTCCTTTGAGTATGGTGGTCATGATGCTTTCAGTCGCTGTGTTGACGGGTCTGCGATTGCGTCATAGTGAATAAGCCCATAGCATCATATTGACAAAATCCACCACTTTCTCTACACCCTCGTTCCATGAAAAAATTTGAGTGGACGTGGGCGAATGGGTTGACGCTGTTGCGGTTGGTGTTGGTGCCGGTTATCGCAACAACTTTCTTCTTAGATCACTACGTCACAACTTTTTTACTATTTTGCGTTGCTGCTGGCAGTGATCTCATCGACGGCAGCGTGGCGCGTGCCATGGGGCAGCGCAGCGAGTGGGGTGCCTTTATTGATCCCATCGCGGACAAGTCGCTGATGTTGGTTACCACATTTTGTCTCATGTGGGTGCGGGTACTGCCTGATTGGTTTTTTGTGCTGGTGCTCATTAAAGATGCATCTGTCTTGGGCGGTCTTTGGTACCTCAATCGCCGCCACATCAAAGTTGAAATGGAACCCCTCTGGTGGAGCAAATGGACTACACTCATGTTGATCTTTACCGTATTCCTAGGGTTTATCGTGCTATCGTTTCCGTCGTTGGAATTTCTGCGTTATCCGGTGGGGGATTTTATGACCGGTTCCATGTTCTTCACATCCGGTTTGGTAATACTCACAACCCTCAAATATGCGAGACGCGGCCTTGAAATCATCGCTGACAATACGCCATCTGCTAAATAAGGGGCCACTCCCTTACCAAGACGCCTATGCGCTGCAGGAGTCCCTGCATGCGGAGCGTGCGCGCAGTGCCATTCCCGACACCTTGCTTTTGCTGGAACATGCGCCGGTTTTTACCACCGGTCGTCAAGATGTGAGCCACGATTGGCTTCTCACCCAAGATGAAATCCGTGCGCACAACATTGATATCGTCAATACCAACCGTGGTGGCCGCATTACCTATCATGGCCCTGGCCAGTTGGTGGGTTACTTCATTTGCGATTTAAAAAATCAATCGATTGGCGTGGCCGATTTTGTGCATTGGGTTGAAGAGGGTTTGATTGGCAATTTAAAATCCTACGGCATCACAGCAACACGTGATGCTGAAAATCCTGGTGTGTGGGTGGGGCAGCAGAAAATCGCCGCAATTGGTTTGCATGTGAAGAAGGGAATTACACTTCACGGATTTGCGCTTAACGTGACGACTGATTTAACACCCTATACCTACTGCATTCCGTGTGGCATTCAGGGGAAAGGTGTGACGTCATTGAGCACACTACTGCCGCAGCAGAAATGGTCTGTTGAAACCGTTGCACAAGATTTGGGTAATTACTTTTGTTCGATGGCGGCAAATGTGGGTTCTTCACCATCAACCACTTCTTCGGTGAACATGGCCCATTCTTCGGCTTGATCTTTCAGGTCAGGCAATTTTTGGGTGTGTGCTTCCAACGCTTTTTCATCTACGTAACCAAACTTGGTGTTTAATACGACCAGTCGTTTGTCATAAATCAGATCATCGCTGCGCTTTGCCATTGTGATTCCTTTTTGGGTTATGGTGCTTATCTGCGGGACGGGGCTTTTTCAACTTCCATCAAAACCTTGCCATCCTTGAAGATCCGGACATCTCCGGAGGATTCGCTGATAACAAAGGCCACGGCCTTCGTCAAGGCTGTGATTCCGGCGGCAGCGATATGACGGCTACCCAGACCTTGGGGGAGTCCGCCTTCGCCTACGGTGGCCCCCAGGTAGCGGCCAGCTGTAATGACGGTGCCATCGGCACTAATGACAAAGGAACCGTCCAGACCTGAAAACTCGCGGATGGTCTCTTTAAGGGAGGGGTTCAAGATATTGCGGTCTTCCTCATCATAGCCTTTGAACGGATTGATAATCATTTGTTTGGACAGCTGCATGACTTTGTCGTCATCGCCCACCACAAAAATGGTGCCCACAGGTTTGCCTTCGCGGCCTTTGCTGGAAAGCTCCATACAGATATTCAACACCGCCTGGAAAATGGCAGGGGGGATGGTTTCATGGATGTCACCAGCGGCTTGGCTGGTGAACAGTTCTGTTTCACGCAATGTATTTACAATTTGAAAACAATCCAGACCTTGGTCTTCTTTGCCCACAATACACACGACGACTTCACCAGGGGTGATGGCACCCTGTGACGTCCCCAGTATGAGTGAGAGCTTGATCAAACCCAATCGTGTGGTGGGGATTTTTGGAATTGAAATCGTACTGCGTGCGCGCCGCCCCAAGGAATTTTTGGCATCAGCCGTATAGTCCGGCTTTTTCTTTTTGGTAGCGACGATAATCTGTAATCCGCGCGGAATGGGGCTCTCGTAAATCAGATCATCCAGCGCATCGGCATAGATCAACACCGACTGTGCGCCGTTTTTTTGGGCCACTTGCATTGCGGCCTTGATCATGGTCTGGCTATTTGCATCCATTAAGTGTATATTGTTACAGAACTTATTGCGGTCATTCAATCCTTTTTGCTATAACGCGGCAACTATTATGAAACGTCACCTGCTCATTACCGTTCTTCTCACCGTTTTAACACTTACTGCATCTGCATTTGCGGGTTTTGGAGGAAGTCCCTTCCAACCATCATGGGATCTTGACCCCATACTGATCAAGCCGGGTGACGATGCCACATTGACTGTTACCTTACGAATGCCGCCCAACCATTTTGTCTATCAAGATAAGACCAGTCTGGACTTTATGAGCCTTGAGGGCATTTTGGTTCAAAAGGTAACGTATCCCAAGTCGGTTCTGCATGAAGATCCGGTGACGGGGCAGGCGGCCCAAGTGTACATGGGAGAAGTGCCGATTACTGCCAAGATCCATGTGCCGGCATCTGCGGAGCCTGCAGACCATGATTTGATCGCAACGTTGAGTTACCAGGGCTGTTCAGAGAAGCTCTGTCTACGCCCCGAAGAGACACAGATTCAATGGACCGTGCGGGTGGTGGCGGCTACAGGAGCCACTCCCGATGATACACCCGCAATGACAGGTGAAGCACCGGTCCCTCAGGAGAAAGTTGCAGAAGCGCCCGTATTCCAGTTGCCCACCTCGGCAGACGAGTTGGTGCAGCGTGGTCTGCTCTGGGCCTTCCTGGCAGCCTTTATTGGGGGCTTGCTGACCAGTTTTACACCCTGTGTGTTACCGCTCTTGCCCATTACCTTAATGGTGATTGGTGTGGGGCAGCACCGCAAGCACCACCACAATTTTGCACTCGCTGTCATGCTGACCTTAGGTATGACCGTTACCTATGCACTGTTGGGGTCATTGGCAGCGATCTTGGGACTGCAATTGGGCTTCTTGTTCCAACAAAAATGGTTCTTGGCGCTTGTGATTCTGTTCTTTGTTTTTATGAGCTTATCCATGTTTGACATCATCACGCTGCAAATGCCGATGTGGTTGCGTAATCTTCTTCTCAAGCTTGGCGGTAAAGGTCCACTGGGCGCATTTTTGGCGGGAATCTCCATGGGATTCTTGGCCGCGCCGTGCGTGGGACCTGTGATGGGTGCATTGCTAGCGTTTGTGGGCCTTACCAAAGATGTGTGGACCGGATTTTTACTGATGTGCAGTTTTGCACTGGGCATGGGTACACTCTTTATTGTCGTCGGCACGTTTTATGGATCGCTATCCCATCATACCCGCAAACCCCATATTGCCGTTTGGGTAAAACGGGTCTTGGGTATTTTATTGCTCCTGCCAGCACTTTATTATTTTGATTCGTTTGTACCGTGGATTGACCGGGTGCCGTTTCTACAACAAGAAGGTGTTGTTTGGATCACAGATGAAGCAACAGTTCTCAGTCGTGCCAAGGCTGTGAATGAACCCATTTTGGTTGATTTTTCGGCCAAGTGGTGTGCGCCTTGTCTGGAAATGGATCGAACAACCTTTCACAATCCGGATGTGGTTGCAAAGTTATCTGCCCATTGGGTGACATGGCGGGTTGATGCCACAACAATGACACCGGAACTTAAAAAACTCTTGGATCGTTTCAATGTTGTTGGGTGGCCAACTGTTCTATTTTTAAATCCAGATGGTACCGAAATACCCAAAAGCCGTCGTGTTGGTGAAGTGATTTCACCCGAGAAGATGCTCTCTATTCTTGGCAAATTGGAGCAACCCTATGTTGTCCCCGCGCAGCCATCGGATCATTGAGGCCTTTGCAGAGGCGGTCTTAGATGTCCCAGGTGGGTCGCTATCTCATTCTGTAACATCTGTTCGCTTGGCAGAGCGCGTGGATGAACACTTGCAATCTGTTTCGCGTGATTCACGCATCCTCTTTCTAATCGTATTATATAGTTTGGAATGGTTGGGTCCATTTTATCAACTCAGTGGAAAATTTTTTAGTCGCATGAAATTAAAGCGGCGACGCAAATTGGTTGATCGCTGGCAGCGTGCGCATTGGTCGGTGCGGCGCATGATGCGTCGCTACTTGGAAGCGATTATTGTATCCAATTACTATGCAGTTCCAGAGGTTGCCGCACAATGTGGCTACACACCCAAGTTCAAACCGCCACAATCAACGCCTCAGTTGCGTGCAGACCATGTTGAGTTTGCACCCGAAGGTGATCGCACTGAAATTGTGGATGTCTGTATTGTGGGAAGTGGCGCTGGTGGTGCGGTGGCTGCACATACCTTGGCATCGCAGGGATATTCTGTGTTGATCTTAGAAGAGGGAAGTTACTTTTCACACAAAGATTACGGTAAAGATGCCATTACAGAAACGCGCAAGATGTATCGCTATGGCGGTATGGTGCATACGGTGGGATATCCTGCTATTTTGACTCCTGTTGGACGCTGTGTGGGGGGAACAACCGAAATTAATTCAGGCACCTGTTTGCGTGCATCGGATCGCTTGTATGACCGTTGGGTTCGGGAATATGGTCTTGCCAATTGGTCACCCGACCGCATGGGTAAACATTATGAAGAAGTTGAACGCATGCTGCACGTGGCACCTGCGGCGGAATCGCATTTGGGTCGCAACAGTCACCTGTTTCAAGAAGGTGCTAAAAAGTTGGGATTCACCGCCGAACCGCTAATTCGCAATGCACCCAACTGTCAAGGCAGTGGTGTTTGCGCGTTTGGTTGTCCAACAAATGCCAAACAAAGTATGGCCCTTACTTATATTCCCGCAGCCTTAGAAGCGGGTGCGCGGTTGTATGCATCAACACTTGTCAGTCACGTGGATTTTCGGCACGGCCATGCCACCGGTGTGACGGCCTATTTTTGCGACCCACAAACTGGTAAGCGACGTGGTAAATTAACGGTTGAAGCCAAAATTGTCATTTTGGCCTGTGGTACCTTTCATACCCCGGTGGTCTTGCGTCGCTCGGGTGTGCCTGATCCCTCGCGTTTGATTGGTCGACATTTGACATTGCATCCCGCCACCAAGGCACTTGCATTATTTCCAGACGAAGTCCGTGGGTGGGATGAAATTCCGCAGGGCATGGTCGTGCATGATTTGGCAGCCGAAGGAATTGTCTTCGAAGGAATCTTTACGCCGCCCGCATACACGGCGACGTCATTCTTGCTCAATGGCCCCGCACATCGCGAGGTAATGGAGCGCTACAATCACTTGGCCTGTTTTGGTTTGATGGTGTCGGACACAACCAGTGGACGTATTTTGCGCATGCCCAATGGACACGCGTTGGCACTTTATAATTTGAACAAGACCGATGTGCGTCGATTTGTGCGTGGTATTTCAACATTGGTGGACATCTTCTTTGCCGCTGGTGCGACCAAGGTGTTTCCGGGCATTCATCAGTTGCCGGTGTTAACACGCGAGCAGGGCAGTGCGCCGATTTACAATACGCGCATTCACGCCAAGGATTTGGAACTCCAGGCCTTTCATCCATTGGGTACATGCCGTATGGGCGCAGACCCACACGAATCTGTTCTGGATCCTCACTGTCGTTTGTACGGTTTTGACAATTTATACGTCACCGATGGCAGTATTTTCCCAACTTCTTTAGGAGTTAATCCTCAACTCAGCATCATGGCTGCCGCCCACAAAATTGCTGGATATATTGGTCGAGAATGTTTGTAGTAGCTCCACACATTTCATTCTCCGAATCTACGCTGTGCTGAGTGGCATAATCGCGCCGTCATGACTCGACAAAAATGCTATGGCCATAAAACGAGCTTGAATGTCCTCCTGCTGGTCGGCCTTCAAGCTCGATGGCCAATGGCATTTTTGCCATCGTCATACGACTACGCTCATAAACATGCCTTAATACTCAGCACAGCGTAGCTCTACGAATGAAATGTGTGCTTCCTTGAGTGAAGTATCAGTGCAGGACCCGTCCTGCGCTATTACGAGCAATTTTCGCTTGTTTTGATAGCGGGCCCTGCCTATAAGCCCCGCACTATGCAAAACATCATTAAAGCACTACTTGCAGAAATCGGCGAAAACCCTGAAAGAGAAGGGCTTTTGGAAACGCCTAAGCGGGTGTCCGAGAGCTATCAGTTTCTAACAGAAGGTTATCGCCAGGACCCCATTGAGCTGATTCGCAACGCCACGTTTAGTGATAAGTACGAAGAGATGGTCGTTCTCAAAGATATTCCACTTTATAGTTTGTGTGAACATCACCTGATGCCATTTTTTGGATCCGCCCATGTGGCGTACATTCCCAATGGTAAGATCGTTGGGATTTCAAAGATTGCGCGCATGGTGGATTTGTATGCGCGACGCCTGCAAGTGCAGGAGCGTTTGACCACACAGATTGCGGACACGTTAAATGATATCTTGCAGCCACGTGGTGTGGGCGTGATTGTGGAAGCGCAGCACTTGTGCATGCAAATGCGTGGTGTGCAAAAGCATGGTGCCACCATGCAGACCTCACACATGTTGGGCAACTTCCGCAGCAAGCAAGCCACGCGCGACGAATTTCTGACACTCATCAATCGATAATGAACGACTATCTTCCTCACGTTTATCGGGACCCGTTGTGGTGCTATCCGGCCCAGCCTCAATCAAGTGATGGGCGCATCATTGTGGAAATTGGTCCGGGCCGCGGCGATTTTCTATTTCACTTGGCGTCACAACATCCCAACGCACTTGTCTGTGGCATTGAGTTGATGCACGAGCGATTTGATAAGCTCTGTGTGCGCCGCGAAAAAAATAAATTAGAAAATGTGTGGTTGATTCAAGGGGACGCGCGGCGTGTGCTGCCCGAAGTGTTTCGCGAGGGTGTGCATGAGATTCACATTTGGTTTCCGGATCCGTGGCCCAAGCGTAAGCATTTTAAGAATCGGCTCATTCAAACACCGTTCGTGCAGTCGTGTGCAGACGCCTTGATCCCGAATGGGGTTCTGTATTTTACAACCGACTGGTGCGATTACGCAGAGTGGACAGCCGACATTATTGCAACAAATGACCGGTTCGAATCGCTTAATCATCCGGCGATTTCAACGGACGACGATGGTACCTTTCCCAGTTACTTCTATCAAAAGTGGCGTGCCATGGGCCGCAACATCTACTCCCAAAAATACAAAACAGTCTAACTATTTAATTTTAAACAAGATAAACCCTAGGCGAAATGTACGGGGTGCAGTTAGGGGCGGCTTTGTGGGCTTTGTGGGGTGAGGCGCATATAGAGAAGTGTGCTGCCAACGACGAGTGGGGAGCTAAATATAAAGTTAAAGAAGGGGATGAAGAAGATGACACCAAAGCCTGAAATTGCGGCAAAATGCTCGCGGTAAAAGGCAAATCGGGGACCAAATGTGGGGTTTGCACGAGAAACCGGGTAGTCAATATAGGCAATCCCCATGGACCACATGCCAAAGATACTGGATAAAGCGACGTAGATGACTGTGCCGAACCCCGGGATTAAATTAAATAACAGTAAGGCGAGCGGCACAGCGAGTAAGAAGACCGCTTTTGCCAATTCGCCGCGGATCAGGTACCACAAGTAGTGCAGTGTAAATGGTACCGTTTGTGGTTCGCGTTGTGTGGCCTCGGTTTTTTCTGAGAGCAGATCGTTGAGTGGTGAGGTGATTACCATGCCAATCACAAAGCCGGCGATGGATACCAAGATAATACCAACGATGAATACCAAGATGCGGAAGAATTCAGTCGCGCCCCATAAAAAGAAATTCATGGTCTTAAGCCAGATGGTATCGGGGTTTTGGATGTGCCAGGCTTGGACCCAGCCTGAAAGCCACTGAAAGAGTGCTGAAAACTTGCCACCAAACATTGCCAATAATGCCACTAAAATCGCAACTTGTACAATGAACGGCAAAATCGCATAGGCAATGAGCTTGGGGTTGCTGAAAAGATACCGAAACCCCAACAAAATGCACTGGGTGCCTTGCGCAAAGCTGCCAATCTTTCGGATTCCCGCTTGAGCGTTCATGGACTCTTCTTTATACTAGCGGTCATTCATGTCAACGGTCATCCCATTATCGCAAGCGGTCGACGACTTTATTCGCTACTTAAAAGTAGAGCGGCGTCTTTCGGTAAACACAATTTTGGCCTACTCCACTGACCTGCAGCATTGGCTAGCTTTTTTAGAGAAGTCCTGTGTTACAGATCCAAAGAAAATTTTGGATGCACATGTCTTTCAATTTGTCGCAGCGTCGCACAAGGCAGGCCGCAAGTCGCGCAGCATTGCACGCAGCATTGTAACCATTCGCGGCTGGCTGCAGTATTTGTGTAGCGAAAAAATAATTTCTAAAAATCCTGCGCAAGAATTTGAATCGCCGCGCGGTTGGAAAAAACTGCCCAAGGTCTTGAATGAAGATTGGGTGTCGCGGTTATTGGAGTCTCCTGCATCTGATACAAATCTAGGGATACGAGATCGTGCCTTTTTGCAATTGATGTATGCAACTGGGTTGCGTGTGTCTGAAGCCGTGAATCTGCCGCTGCATCAAATTCAGTGGGACAAGGGTTATTTGCTTACCATGGGAAAGGGCAGTAAGGAGCGGCTTATTCCAATTGGGCGCGAAGCACTCGATGCCTTGCGTGACTATATTAATGGGCCGCGCAGCCAGTGGCAGCGAGACAGGTCGCCCGACATGGTCTTTATTTCATCGCGTGGGACGCAATGGACACGCCAAAGTGCTTGGCGCATGATTCGCGACCATGCGCTGAAAATTGCCGCTCCCCAGCGCGTGACACCGCACATGCTGCGCCACAGTTTTGCCACGCACTTAATTGAGCACGGTGCAGACCTGCGATCTGTACAGGAAATGTTGGGTCATGCCGATGTGACCACGACACAAATTTACACCCATCTCTCGACAACCCATCTAAAAGATATCTATAAAAAATTTCACCCGCGGTCGTAAAACCCTTGCCAGATGCGGGTTTTTGTGGTCTTGGCCCCGCAAATTAGCACCTCACAACAATCTGCAAAAAGGAGACTTGTATGGCCGATGTTACACGCGTGATTCCCCCATTTACACTTCCTGAAAATCCTCAGCCGTCTGAGCGCTATCGCAAGCAATTCAATGAAAATAAAGTGGGCATTATTTGGGAGAAGGATACCCATAACCCGCTGGTGGTCGATGCTGATGAAATCAAATTAAGTGATGTTGCACAAAAGGCATACAATACTAAGGAACATGTCACGGCGTTTAACTCCGTATTGGCTAAGGATATCCGTGGCATTATGGACGCGGTCGAAGCCAAGCGTTTGGCCCGTGTTGAAACGAGCGCACTATTTCACAAACGTATTGTCTACAGAGGCCCCATTGAATTGCTCAGTCCTGTTGAACAGAAAGCGGCATATCTTTTAGATTCTAAAGTGGCACCGCTCATTAATCATATTGAAAGCATTCAAGAAGACCCCAACGCCAATGCACAAGCGTCGTATATGGCATCTTACGGGGATTACTATTCCAAGATTCTTTATAGCCGCTTTATGAATGATACCTGTGCGGGGTTTGATGCGTATATTATTGACCCAACCTGTAGCTTGTTCCCATTCTTCCCAGATCGCTCACCGATCAATGGCATGATTGCATCAGATATCAGCATGGCTGATTTTAAAAAGTTGGGGCAGACATTGCCTGCAAATGCCGAAGAACTGCGTCCCACAACAGTGTTGTCACGTGATGCAAACGGAAAGATCCAATCCACACCATTACCACTGTATGCACCTGTGAAAGAATTGCACCAGAAGCTTGCGGCTGCATTACTTGAAGTTGCGGCGTTACAAGTGGATGGGCAGGGCTTAAATTCCAAGGTTCAAGATCAGTTGCGCAAGTGGGCCCAATTCTTCACAACGGGCTCCGCAGCCGACGAAAAGGCAGCCATGCAGGCAACAATCGATGCGGGCGAAGTTGATGGTGGTTTATTCCGTGTTCATATTGGCCCAAGTGAATCCTATTGGGATGACAACACCAAGTTCCCTTATGTGTTGCAGGTTGGTGTTCGGGATCCGCAGTCAATGCAGAAACTATCAGCAATTGCAAAACTCTTCCCCAAGCTGGAGTCATCAACACAGATTCCAAATTACAAACCCCGTAATTTATCTACACGGGGTGGCTTTGCAGATCCCATGTTCCATTTAACAACAGCCGGGTTTTTGAGAACATTTGCCATTACAGAACCTGCAGGCAATAACATTCCCAACTACTCATATGGTACTGAGGGTAGTAACCGTTTGATTTGGTTAGACTCACTACAAAGTGGGCTCACAAGATCCAAAGAGCAGTTAGGGCTGTTGCTTGTTGATGAAAAACTGCCAGAGCATAACGATTTCCAAGTGGTCATTGAGTACGTGGTGAATCATGAGTCCGGCCATTTATTGGGCCCGCAACGCAGTCACATCACACCCAATGGTCAACAAATGGGAGCGATCTTTGGTGCACATTGGGGCGATGCCGATGAACCCAAAGCAGATCTTACAAACGCAGTGGTTACAAAAATGAAAATTGATGCAGGCGATCTGACAATCGAGACTGCAAAGCCTATGTTGCGTAAAATTGCAGGCTATTCATTGCTTCGTTATAGAAAAGGTAAAGATGCGTTCTTAGCTGGAAAGCTGCGTGATCATACCTATGGTGCGGTTTTGGAAATTGCCTTCTTCTTTAAAGAAGGTGCAATGAAGCTTGTAAACACTAAAAAGGGTCAACGCATCAAAATTGATTATCCAAAGCTTCTTGCTGCCGCCATTAAGTTGCGCGAGGCCATTATGACTTTCCAAGCCAATGGTGATTTGGCAGGCTATCAGAAGTTTGGTCAAGATGTGGTTTCAGCAATGCCAAAGCTAGCTGACAAAATGATCCATGGCTTGATTGACAAAAACAAATTCACATTTGTTGAACGTCATCTCTAGAAAAAACTGGCGGAAGCAAGGTGATGTGCTAGCAAGCACAACATCATGACAGATCGCTTAGAATTTTTTATCATCTTTTATCCGCTCATGCTCTTTAGTTTGAGTTTGCATGAGGCCGCGCATGCGTGGGTCGCCAACAAGTTTGGCGACCCGACTGCGCGCTTGCTGGGGCGTATTACGCTCAATCCATTTCCGCACATTGATTTCATCGGTACCTTTGTGTTGCCCGTGGTTGCTATCTTCATGAACTTTCCGCTCTTTGGGTGGGGAAAGCCGGTGCCGGTTGATCCTCGCAATCTGAAACGCCCACGCGAAGATCATTTGTGGATTGCACTGGCGGGGCCTGTGAGCAACACGCTCTTGGCACTTGTGATTGCCGGAATTGCGCATGGTATTGTGGGCTTGGATAACAGAGGCGTCTTTCAGGGGCTTACTCGAGATAGTTTTGGGGCAACGGCACTCGGTTATTTAGTAGCAGCTTGCCACTTGGGAGTCATGTTGAACATTGCATTGGCGGTATTCAATTTGCTGCCAATTTTTCCGCTCGATGGTGGGGGGATTATTCGTGGACTGCTGCCCGCCAAGTGGGTGGACAGCTATGATCGCTTTGCCCAATATGGCATGTGGATTATTTTGATCCTGCTCGTTACCGGTGCACTTCATGTTATTGCGGTACCTATTCAATATTTAACCAGAATCCTGTTGCCCGCGGGCCTCTAATCATTTACTCTGCGTCCACTTATGTCCCAACAACGAATTGTCAGCGGCATGCGGCCTACGGGGCCGCTTCATATTGGTAACTACTTCGGTGCCCTCAAAAACTGGGTGGCCCTGCAAAGTGCCTATGAGTGCTTCTTTTTCGTGGCCGATTGGCACAGTCTGACGACCGAATATGCAGACCCTTCAAAATTGCCCCAATGGACCCGGGAAATGGCCGCCGATTGGCTAGCTGCGGGACTCGACCCCGAAAAGGCGACCCTGTTTATCCAATCCGAGGTAAAGGAACATTCCGAACTTCACTTGTTATTGTCTATGCTGACGCCGTTGGGGTGGTTGACCCGCGTGCCCACCTATAAAGAGCTGCAAGCCGAGCTGACCGCCAAGGATCTGAACATGTATGGCTTCCTGGGTTATCCGTTGCTGCAGACGGCCGATGTGGCCTTGTATAAGGCCCAAAAGGTCCCTGTTGGGGAAGATCAAGTGTCTCACTTAGAACTGTGTCGAGAAGTCGTGCGCCGATTTGATTCTCTCTATCAAAAAAATGTGTTCCCCGAACCTGCGCCTCTTTTAACACCCCATGCACGGGTTCCTGGTTTGGATCACCGTAAGATGAGCAAGAGTTATAACAATGCGATTTATTTGTCGGACACAGCGGAAGAGGTCAAAAAGAAAATCATGCCTGCGGTGACAGACCCGGCGCGCGTGCGTCGCGATGATCCGGGTAACCCCGACGTCTGTGTGATTTATGATTATCACAAATTATTTTCAGATTCGGCCACGGTTGAAATGGTGAATGTGGAATGTCGTCGCGCGGGAATTGGTTGCGTTGATTGTAAAAAGAAATTACTGGAAGGTATGGAAAAGCTGCTCGCACCGATTCGTGATAAACGTACGGAATTAATGCAACACCCCAAACAATTAGATGAAATCTTTGATGCAGGTGCGGTGAAGGCCAGAAAAGTGGCCGAGCAAACAATGACCGAAGTGCGAACCATTATGGGGGTTAAATAATGTCTGAGACAACCAACCCAATTCCAGAATCCTTTGCAGAGAGCAGTGCGTATCGCATTAATTTAGATCAATTCGAAGGTCCGTTGGATTTATTGCTGTATCTCATCAAGCAAAATGACATCGATATTGTGAACATCCCAATTGCCTTTATTACCGAGCAGTATCTTAAATATATTGATGACATGGAAACAATTGACGTGGATGTGGCCGGTGAGTTTATTGTGATGGCGGCCGAGCTCATGCAGATCAAGAGTCAAATGCTGCTGCCGCAAGCGCCGGCGCTTGAAGAAGACGAACCCGATCCACGTGCAGACTTGGTACGCCGTTTGTTGGAATATCAACGTTATAAAGAAGCGGCGAATACATTGTTGGCGCGTGACCAGTTGGAACGCGACGTCTATGTTCCATTGTCGCCAGAGCGTGTGCCCAAAGATGTTGAGGGGCCCATTGATGGCAATGTGTTTTATTTGGTGAATGCTTTTAACAAGATTTTAAAGAAGGTGCCAACAGATCGCTATCATGAAGTGCGTGTGGATCGCATTAGCGTCAACACGCGTATTTTGAGCATTGTAGAAGAATTGAAAACAAAAAAAATGATGACGTTGGAGCAAATGATTCCAGAAAATCCCACAAAGTTTGATGTGGTGGTCACGTTTCTGGCCCTATTGGAAATGGGGCGTTTGCGTATGATACAAATTCACCAAGCGGGCAACACAGAAGCCATTTATGTGACGCCTGTGATGGAAACTTTAGAAGGAGGGGACAATGGACAACCAGGAGACACCGGAGACATCAGTGGAAACGACGACAGCTATTCCTACAAGTCTGAGTAACGAAGAACTTGCCTCTGCAATTGAGGCCATTATTTTTGTGGCCGAAGAACCCATTAATCAAAAAGCACTGGTTTTGCTATTTGCAGAAGCAGGTGTGCAAAAGGCTGATATTATGACAGCGCTTGAAGACATTCGCAACCGCTACGCCAGCGATCCGGCGCGCGGTATCGAGTTGCGCGAAGTTGCGGGTGGTTTTCAGTTTCGCACCAAGGCCAATTTGGCGGCATGGATTCAAAAGCTGAATGTCCCAAAACCTACCAAATTGTCGCAGCCCTCTCTCGAGACATTGGCAATTATTGCCTATCGTCAACCCGTGATGCGCTCAGAGCTGGAATCGATTCGCGGTGTGGATAGTGGTCAGGTACTCAAAACATTATTGGAGCGTGATTTGATTAAAATTATGGGTCGCAGCGATGATCCCGGTAACCCATTAATTTATGCCACCACAGAAAAATTCCTGTCGGTATTCAACTTAAAGACACTCGCAGAGTTGCCCAGTCTTAAAGATGTTGAAGAACTGGAACGTCCAACGGGTACAGCGGGCGATGTTCAAGCGGCACAGGCCACATTGGCTGAAGAATTTCCATTGCCGCAGGTGGATGAGACAGCCATTGCTGCTCGTGAAACTGCAGACACCGAAGTATTGGGTGAATTGGAAGAACAGATTCGTGATCTCCGTAAACTAGAACGCGTGATTTTCCCGCGTGAGGAAACAGCTGTGATTGCTGTTCCAGGCAAGGATGCCAATGCGCAAGACGACACAAACACCGCCGAAGGGGAAACCCTCGCGCTCACTTCAGAAGACCCGGGAGCCGATTCGGCTTCAGAAGATTTTAGCTCTCGCAACTGATCTATCGCGGCGTGCCGCGGAGACTGCCATTCAACAAGGGGATGTCACTGTGAATGGGAAGCCGGTCACCACACTGGGGGCGAAAGCCACGCCGGGTGTGGATCGGATTGCCTATCAGGGGCAGTTGTTGATGATGCCCACACGGCGCATTTTGATTGCGTTTCACAAACCCCGTAACACCATGGTCACAGCCAATGATCCTCAGGGGCGAGAAACCATCTGGGAATATCTCAAAAAATGGAAAGGGCGTATCAATCCCATTGGTCGTCTGGATTTCCAAACTGAGGGGCTTTTGCTACTTACCAACGATGGTGAATTGCAAAATAAACTGACGCATCCACGTTACCATGTCAAAAAAACGTATCAAGTGAAGGTCGAAGGGATTGCGACTGAATCCCAACTGGAAAAATTGCGGCGCGGCATGATGGTAGAAGGTGAACAGATGGGTGGAATTGAAGTAACACCACTCAAATCTCCAATAGCCTCTGCAGAGCCGGTTAAAAAAGTGCGTCGAAAAGGCACCAATGCCAAACCTTTGGGGACCCAACATTCCTGGCTGACAGTGGCCCTCACCGAAGGCAAATATCGCCAGATCCGCCGCATGTTTGGTGCTGTGGATTTACCGGTCATCAAGCTCAAACGGGTGCGCATGGGACCAATTGGTTTAAAAGGTTTAGAGCGTGGTGATTGGCGTGAGCTGACCAAAGATGAAATTATGGCGTTGGACGAGGTAATATCATAATTTTTCTGTGACCGATTTGCAAAGTTATGCTATGCGCGCTTTATCTATGATGAAGCGCGTATTTTTTTGCATTTTCTCCATACTTCTAGTTGCCTCAATGACCCATGCGGCGCCTGATTTGGCTGAGCAAGAAGCAGCCAAGGCGTATGAGAAGGCGCGTGCTTGCTACAATAATCTGATGCTCAATGAGTCTAAACAAAAGATACGGGCCAACTGGGAAACATGCATTGGCCAATTTGCAGCCATTGCGCGTGATTACGCAGAAACAGAGAAGGGGCCAGACGCGCTTTATACCGAAGCCAAACTCTATCGTTTGCTTGCAGGCGTGTCGCACAATAAAGAAGATGCAACAGAAGCGTACAATCTATACAACTCATTTACAAAGCACTACCGCAAGAGTCGCTATAATGATGATGCGCTTTATCAAATGGCGACGATTAAGCTCTACACATTTGGCGATGAACGAAAGGCGAAGCGGCTTTTGATTCAAATTATTCGCTGGGACCCTGATGGTGATCGTGTTCGTGACGCCAAAAATCTTTTGGCCGATATTCGTGCGGGGAAAGTAAAAGCGCCCCCCCAAGAGTCATTAAAGCCCCAAGGCGCCATTTTGCAGAAGACACCCAAGCCAATCAATGAAATTGCGACTGTAACTCCGCCAGTTTCAGCAGCGACACCTTCACCAGAAAAAAAAACACCAAAATTCTGAAAATCGTGATTGATCCGGGCCACGGCGGCAAAGATGATGGTGCTACTGGTCCTCACGGCATCAAAGAAAAGAATCTGACACTTGCCATTTCAAAACGTCTGGCAGATCAACTCAAACAACAATTGGGTGCAACCGTCATTCTGACGCGCACCACGGATCGCTACATCACCTTGGACCAGCGCAATGCAATTGGTAATCGCATTAAAGCAGATCTGTTTATTTCAGTTCATATCAATGCTGCTGAATCAGCAGCTCCCAGTGGTATTGAAACCTATTATCTTAATACAGCAACCAATAAGGCTGCTCAGCGATTGGCGGATCGAGAAAACCGAGCATTTGGAAAAGAAATTGGCACGCTCCAACGCATTATTACAACCATGCATCAAAATGCGACGACAGACGAGTCTCATGAACTGGCGCTGATGGTACAGAGTAATGTCATTCGCGGTATATCAAAGAAGTACAATGGTGTTGTAGACAAACGTGTCAAAACAGCACTGTTCTACGTACTTGTGGGGAGCAAGGCGCCGAGTATTTTGGTAGAATGTGGGTTTGTCACCAATCCAAAAGAAGAAAAAAGGCTGAATTCCGCGGCCTATCAGCAGGAATTGGCATCAGCAATGGCATCGGGTATTAAACGGTATTTGGAAACAGGGAAGGCTGCTCACAGAACATTGTGAGCTTAGCGAATCAAGGTGCAACCACCGCGTAGCATAGAACCACCAATGCTTGCAGGTTCTGTAGTAACAGTCATATCACTACTACCCGCACTTTCTCCAACAACAGCATCTATGCCGATTCCCGATACGGTATCAGCTCCAGAGTCGACCGAGCCTGTTGAACCAATCTTGATGGGGGATGGTATTATTTTAAAGTCACTGGCAACAGCTAGGCTGCCTGTGGACTTGGTAATGGTGATCTTGCCAGATGATACTTCACCACCAGGATCAGTGACGTCTAGACGCGCTTCAAAATTGATCTTTTGATCAGGTGCCATGGTCTTGCCCACTGATTTTGCCATGCCCGTAACAGTTGTTGTGACATCTTCACCCGAAAAGTCTTCTGGCCAACTAATTGTGGTAGTTTCTGCATTTCGATTGTCTAACCAATCGCTGCGATCAATACCATTTTGTATGAGTGTCCATTTATAAGTGAGGGCTTCATTTTCTTCAGTTTCAGTCTTGGGTGTGAGTTTTGTGCCGTCGCTCAAGCTGATGTCTTGAAGATCAGGTGCTTCATTCGAATTGGGTGTGGCATATACCTCTATGCCATTATCAGTATTTTGTACCAGGAGCAGGTCCTTACCGCCGAAAGCGTCCATATCCACAGAGGCGGCCCAGTTAGCGCAAGGCAGTGCTTCTGAATCAATCTTGGTAATATTGTCATTGCTATCGCCACGCACCGCCCAGCTGCCTTCAGGGGAAACCATGATGGCATTGGGAATGGTGGCAAATTTTTCGAACTCGTGAAGTTCAATTGTTGTATCGGAGTTCACCTGATCGTCGACCATCTTCTCTGCGAGTTTTTGGCCAAATGAACCCTTCTTCACAGCCTTTTGTGCCTTTTCAAAGAAGGCTTTTCCAGATACTTTCTTGTTGCTATCCGATGTGCTCATCTCTTCGGGAATTTCAGATGCGCATGTCATGTCGCTGTCTACAGCAAATGTACAGTGGTAGAGCTGGGACTTTCCGGATTGTGCAATTCGGAGAAGATCTGTAGAGATCTTGCCATTATTAATGCTGGCGGAAAGTAATTGGCTACTATCATTTTTGCCATTGAGCAACTCTAGTGGAATCGGTTTGAATACCAAGTTAATTGCATCATCAATGCCACCAATGGTCCATTGTGCCACGCCAATCAGTGCAAATTGTGGTGAGTTGGCGTCCATTATGGTGGCGTAGAGTTGGTTGTTGGAGTCCATAAAGAAACTACCGATCATGGGTTTTTCTGTGGGGTTGCTTGTCTCTGGCATTGGCATTTTCTTGCTGATGGCGGCATATTCCGAGAGCAGTGTATCAATATTGCAAGCTTCTGAATTCAGCTGCTCAGCAAATGGCTTACCATGTGCGCCAATCCATGCCGAGAGGAATTCACCTGGATTATAAATGATGGTTCCGTTGCGTGATACCAATGCGAGAGTTGCGCCATCCTTTGTTTCACCAACAGGGGTCATTTCAATGCCGTCTTTATTTTGGCAATATACTGATTTTAAATCAGGGGTGCCTGGATCCAAAATTGCAAAGTCCTCTTTGGATTGTAGAATGGCAAATTGATGAAGCTTATCAACGTTAACAACAGATACTGATAACACGTCCTTCATTGGGTTTGTCACCTTGATAATCTTGGGAATATCAAAGATATTTGACTTGAGCGGAACGTTGCACGCCACAGCTGCAGTATTGGGTTGAGCGGTATCAATGGTAGCTGCTGGTGGAATTTTGGATTTGATTTCCATATCCGGAACGTCGGGTTGTGCCATGCCGAGTGGGGGATGCTTTGCTTTGATTTCCATGCCGGGAACGTCGGGTTGTGCCATACCCAATGGTGGATGTTCTGCTTTAATCTCCATTCCTGGGACATCTGGTTGTGCCATGCCGAGTGGGGGATGATCATTTTTTGCCTGAATGTCTGGTATATTGGGTTCATTAGGTGCGGTGTTGCAGCGTGCGGGGTTATCCGCAGCAAATTGAGCGTTACTGCAATCTAAAATAGTTGGAGGGGTGTTATCAGCAGTAGCCACGGGAGGCGTTTCGGCAGCTATGGGGCAGCGCTCAGGGTAACGTAGCGCAAATCCAGCTGTATCACATGTTGCTGCAACTGTCGTTGGACGATTGGGATCTGCACACAGAGATGCGTACCGGCGGATGCAAGTTGCGAGCTGAATTTTTGCTTCATCCTGTAGTGTACCTGACTGTACCTCTTCACGACTTACAACTTGATATGTGTTTTTTAAGCGTTCGTCATCCTCACTAATTGGTACAAATTCATCCTGCTGGATTTCAGATATCACAATTGCGTCAGTGCGATTTTCTGGTGGCAGATTGTCATTGAGGTGAGTGTCAATCCAGCAAACTCGGCGAGCGCGCATGTAGCAATCAGGTGTAATTGTTCTCGTATCTGATTGAGCACGATCAATCGTAATAAGTTGTTGTGCCAGTTTTTCACGTGCGGCAAGTTGTTCCTCAGGAGTTGGCCCTGTAGTTTGCTCGACAGGGGTTTCCTCTGCAACAACTTGCGGCTCTGGTGTTGCAACAGGTGTTTCTTCAACAACGGGCTCGCGGACGGGTTCCACTGGTGTTTCAGTTGCAGGTGGTTCAAGTGCAACCTTCACCTCAGGAATAACGGTTTCAATAAATGGTGCTGGTGCTGTTGGGACATCTTCCGCAACGGTAGCTGGAGCTGGTGTTGCAGCAGGTGTTTCTTCAACAACGGGCTCGCGGACGGGTTCCACTGGTGTTTCAGTTGCAAGTGGTTCAAGTGCAACTTTCACCTCAGGAATAACGGTTTCAATAAATGGTGCTGGTGCTGTTGGGACATCTTCCGCAACGGTAGCTGGTGCCGGTGTTGCAACAGGTGTTTCTTCAACAACGGGCTCGCGGACGGGTTCCACTGGTGTTTCAGTTGCAGATGGTTCAAGTGCAACCTTCACCTCAGGAATAACGGTTTCAATAAATGGTGCTGGTGCTGTTGGGACTTCTTCCGCAACGGTAGCTGGAGCTGGTGTTGCAGCAGGAGTTTCTTCAGCAACGGAAGGTGTCACAGGTGCTTCTCTTGTAGTTGGAGCTTCTTCAGTGGTGGGGGTAGGCTCTGGTGTGGGCTCTGCCACTTTGGGTGGTTCCTCACAATTACCTGTCTGGATGTTACAGTTTAACCCTGCTGCGCAGGTCTTTGCTGATTCAGAGAAAATACCTGTAGTGGAGTCACAAGATCCCACGACTTGACAGGGATTACTGGGTAGTGGGGCTGATTTCCCACGGCACAGGTCACGGCAGACGCCACTCATGCAAATTCCTTTGGAACATTTTTGAGGGTCGTGGACGACAACGCTTCCGTCGGCGGCGCAATCAACTTGGACAAGCAAATCACCGGAGCAGGTGTCATTGGCTGTGGGCACACCCTTGATACGGATATGACCTTGATACTGTTCGCCATCACCAGGGTCGTTGTCTACGCAGATGGTTTCACACTGACCGTTAGTGGGGTTACATGATTGGCCGCTGGCACAGGTTTTTTCAGTAAAATTAAATCCAGTGCGCGAATCGCAACTATAGGTGTGGCACAAGTTGCTGTCCGACGGTGCTACAAGATCTGTTTGCTTCACATCACCCGTATTGGAATCACAGCTATAGTCGTGGCAGAGATCACTGGGTTTCTTCCAGTCGGCACATTTGTCTGTATCTTCACACTTCCCAGATGCTTCATTACAACTTTGTCCGCTAGGACATGTGGTCGGGACTAATGCGAACTTACCTGTGGTGACATCACAGCTGTTGGGGTCGTATTGGGCACAGTTTGGTGCATCACTAGGCACTGTTATGGCATCAATCTTATACCCATTTTTGGGATCACATGTGTCGCTGACAGAGTGACAGGCATCGACGGTTGGCTTTTGAATGGTGGTTACTTTGTAGCCATTTACGGAATCACATGTATCACTAACGATATGGCAGGCATCGGTGGTGGGTTTTTGAATGGTGCTCACCTCATACCCATTTTTGGGATCACATGTGTCGCTGACAGAGTGACAGG
>Ga0210019_1000260_pt1 | contig 70620 bp, 58 predicted proteins | sample CryGeyCG2114_020_2_FD_183969 | JGI IMG/M metagenome (GOLD analysis project Ga0210019, IMG submission 183969) | Groundwater microbial communities from aquifer - Crystal Geyser CG11_big_fil_rev_8/21/14_0.20 (SPAdes) (version 2) | ecosystem: Environmental > Aquatic > Deep subsurface > Groundwater ...
CGTCTCCGGATCGGTTTCCTGCGCCGTCGCCGTCACCGACAGCGAGAAGTCCGTGTCGAAGTCCTCCGGCAGAGAGATCGTCAGACCGTCAAGGTCCGCAGGCGTCAGCGTCACGTCGCCGGTCACCGGATCGACCGTACCGGCACTGAGCGTCGCCCCCGCCGGGATGTTCGAGATCGTGAACGATGTCACCTCGCCGGCGATGTCCTCGGCCGCCGCCGTCGCGTCGATCGCCAGCGGGATCGGCCCGCCGTCCTCGAGGCCGCCCTGGCTCGTCGCCGAAACGTCCGGCGCGTCGGCCTGGGCGACGATTTCCAGCGGCACCGCGACCGGATCGGAGGTCGCATAGTCGATCTCACCCGTTTCCGGGTCGGTCTGCGAGGCGGTGGCGGAAACCTGCAGGGCGAAGTTGGCGTCGTAGTCCTCGGGCAGGTTGAGTTGCACGCCGCCCAGGTCGGCGGCCTCGACGGTGAAGGTGCCGTCGCCGTTGTCGGTGACGGCGCCGGTCAGGGTCGCGCCCTCCGGCAGGCCGCCGATGGTGAAGGAGGCGATGACCTCGCCCGGCTCCACCGCGACGGCGTCGAACAGGGCGCCGACGTCGATGGCGCCGCTGTCTTCAAGGAACGTCAGGTCGTCGGCCACAGTCACAGTCGGCGCTTCGGCGTCCGGGGCAACGGTGATGGTTAGGGTCTGACCAAAGGTATTGCTCTGGCCTTCGTAGGCTTGGCCATCGGCGGTTTCGACGATTGACTGCGAGGTCGCCGTGACGGTGAGGTCGAAGTCGGCGGCGCTGTCGGCCGGCGGCTGGATGCTTAAATCCGCCGGGACAACGCCGTCGGCGAAGGTGATGGAGCCGTCGGTCACGGTCAGCTCGACCCCGCCCGCGCTCAGAACCGCACCTTCCGGGATACCGGAGAGCGTAACGCTGAGCGTTTCGGTGCCGGCATCGACGCCGTCGGCCAACGAAGCGCTGATCGGCAAGGCCACGGAGACGTCCTCAATCGTCGCGACCGTATTGTCGACACCGCCGACCGTCAGGTCCGGCAGGGCCGCGTTCAGCAGATCCTCGACCGTGATGATGAGGTCGCCGAATTGCAGAACCTCCACGTCGACCAGGGTGTCCGACCCGTCGACGACGCTGCCGCCGACGCTCAGTTCGCCGCTCGTGCTGTCGAGGTTGATTGTGAATTCCTCGAAATTGTCCTCGAACACGGCGGTGTCGGTGCCCGCGCCGCCGACGATGGTGTCGCCGCCGCCGCCGCCGGTCAGAATGTCGTCGCCGAGACCGCCGACCAGCACGTTGGCGCCGTCGGAGCCGATGATGATGTCGTCGCCGGCGCCGCCGACCACGTTCTCGATGCTCGAAAGCGAGTCGGAGGCGGCGGCCAGGGCCGCGTCCGCCAGGTCCGCGTCGCCGTCGCCGTCCAGATCGATGGCCGGGAAGGCGACGCCGCCTTCGGCATTGGCGCCCAGGTCGACGTAAAGCGGCGATGTGGCGTCGAGGGCCGAATAATCGACCGTGTCCGTCCCGGCGCCGCCGGCGAAGGCGTCGGAGCCGCCCAGACCGGCGATGAAGGTGTCGTCGCCGGCCTCGCCGAAAACCGTGTCGTCGGCCGCCGTCGTGGTGATTGTGTCGCTGCCCTCGCCCGCATAGACGACCGAGTCGTCATCCATCTGGAACGTGTCGTCGCCGCCGGTCAGGACGTCGCGGTTGACGTCGACGTTAACCGTCGCGGTGTTGGTGGCCGTGGTGCCGTCCGTTTCCGTCGCCGTCGCCGTGACGGTCAGTTGGAAATCATCGCCGCTGTCGTCGGCGGGCGTGATCGCCAGATCCGCCGGGACAACCCCGTCGGCAAACGTGATGGCGCCGTCCGTGACGGTCAGCGCCGCCCCGCCCGCCGTCAACACGGCACCGTCGGGAATGCCGGAAATGGTCACACTGAGAGACTCGGAGCCGTCCGTGTCGGTGAGCGCCCCGCTCACGTCCAGCGGAATGGCGTCGCCGCGAATGCCTGTTCCCTCGACGTCGCCCGCCGTCACCGTCGGCGTGTCGGCAACCTCAGGTTCCGCAACCACTGTTTCAACAGTTGGGGTGATGATCGCTTCGTTGTCTTCCGTGGTCGTCGTAGTGGTTGTCGTGGTTGTCGTGGTTGTCGTGGTCGTCTGCGGTTCAATCGGGCCAGTATCCTGGGTTTGACCTTCTAACGGATCAAACCCTTCGGTCACCTTCACGACGTCGTCCGTGAAGCCTTCCTGGCCGCCGGCCTGCGTATCCAACTGGTTCAGATCCTCGGGCGTCGGCTGCTGGTTCTCTTCCTGACCGCCGGCGGCGGTTTCCGTGTTGGCCAGTTCCTCGGCCGACGGCTGCTGCGCTTCGTTCTGACCCTGTTCCTGGTTGACGCCCTGTTCGATCTCCTCCTGCAGGCCGAAGGTGTTGCCCGAGGTGCGGTCGCCCGAGGTGTTCTCGACCGGCAGGTACTTCAGGGTGGTGGCGTGGCGTTCGACGATGTCGTCGTCGCTCATGGTGCCGCGCGAGGTCGCCGTGGCTTCGTAGCTGGGGATGGAGACGAAGTCGCCGCCCTGGTTCATGACCAACTGGCCGGAGTTGTTCTCGATCACGACTTCGCCGACGAAGCCGTCCGCTTCCTCCATCAGCACGACCTGCATCTCGCCTTCCGGCGGGATCTCGATGCCGACCTGGGTGCCGCGGATACCGATGGTGGCGACCGGGGTGTCGATCTTCATGGCGTCGGGGTCGGTCTTGGCGACCTGGCCGGACACGAAGGTGAACACGCCCTGCACCACGGAGACGTTGAGCGAGCCGTTCTGAGTCGCCGGGTCGTAGACCATTTCGTCCAGGACCATCTGGCTGCTTTCGCCCATGGAGAAGGTCGTCTCGTCGGCGAGGAGCACGCCGATGGCGCCGTCGGGCCCGGTTTCGATGTTGTCGCCCTGGAAAACCTGGTCCCCGGCCTGGAGCTGGACGCGAGTGCCGTCGGCGCGGGTCACCCAGACCTCGCCCGACATGGTCTTGACGGTGCCGATCGGCGCGCCGTCGGTACCGCCGATCACCTGTGTGCCGGTCGCTGAATCCGCGAATTGCTGGATCGTGGAGGCGTTGGCCGTGTCGGGCGTGCCCGTCAACTGCACCACCATGTCGCCGGAAAGGTTGGCGCCGTCGGCGGAGGCGAGTTGCGGGGGTTGAGCCTGTTCGTAGTAGTTCTCAACCGTGACCTTCGACCCGTCGGGGAAGGTCAGGACCAGATCGGAACCATCGACCGCGAATTCCGCCTCGGAGACGGAAAGCCCTTCGGGCAGGGTCAAAACATCAGTCCCAGACGCCGACAGGGTGTGGGTCTGGGGGGTTCCACCAGGGGTCAGGGTGGTCTCGGCCATCTTGTCGAACTCCTTACGGACGGCTGCTCCAACATGCCGTCACGGAGCCCAGGTCGTTGTTGTTTTTCTTTTTATTTCGGTCAGCCCTTATATAGGCCTGTGACCATATTATGTCAAAGGGCCGCCCCCCAAAGTGATCTCCATCACACCCGCCTGAAGTTTAACGCGAGACCGGTCACGCCCGATCGGCGCCGTAATAGAGGGTCACCACGTGGCGCGCCTCGGCGAAGAACAGCCAACGTTCGACGACCGTGCCCGCCGTCGCCAGGATCGCGCCCAGGAGCGCCAGCGCCGCCTCGCCCGGCCCCGCCGCGCCGAGGCCCAGGCCGACGGCCGAGATACCCGCCAGATAACCGCCGATGAGCGCGATCCGGCGCAGCTTCACGGCATGCTTGCGGGCGACCTGGTAGCCCATCTCGTTCAACAGGTAGTTCTCTTCCGTATGCGGCCCTTCCAGATAGCGGACCTTGCCCTGAGCGCCGAGGCCGGTGGCGCTTTCCGGCGTCGCCGCGTGGCGCGTCGTGTCGATGAACCGCCAATAGGACAGCTTCACCGCGCCCGCCGCCACGAGGCCCCACATCGCGGCGACCGATATGGCATAGGTTTCGGCGCCGAACAGGGCGAGCAGCGCATTCAGCCAGACGAGGCCGGTGGCCAGGCCCAGCACCAGATAGCCGGGCACGACCCAGGCGTTGGCCCATTGGTGGATGGTCCCCAGCGAACGGTAGATCATGGCCGTGCAATAGACGGTGACGAGCGCCATGACCGCCGAGGCCCAGCCGGCGGCCGGCCCCCAGGTCCCCAACGCGTCGGGCCATATCCAGCAGGCGGCCAACGCCACGGCGGGACCGTAGGTGACGACCGAGGCCACGCCCTCGCGCGACAGCCAGCTTGAGCGCCATTGGCTGAAGGCCCGCCAGGCACGTTCCGGATGGCCCAGGTGGAAGGTCGAGGACAAGAGCCCCGCCGTCACGGCGGCAAGCGCCAGCACGATGGCAGTGACCCCGAAGGCCCGGTCGGCGGGCAGCATCCCGACCGCGCCGAGCGCGCCCAGAAGGGCCAGCAGGCCGTAGCCCGCGCCGGACGAAACCGTGAAGAAGATGACCGAAAATGCCGGATGCATGGCGCGCTTTCTCTGTGGTTCTTGAAGCCGGGGCGTTAGCGGGACAGGACCTTGTCGACCCAGCGCAGGAGCGGGTTCTCGGGCCCCGGCTCGGCGGCCAGATCCTTCGGCCCGCCGGGCGCCGCCTCGGCGCGGCGCGGACGCGGAGGCAGGTACTTGTTGGTCGGTTCGTAGCCCATTTCCGGCATCAGGTCGTAGCCGCCCCGTTCGGCCACCAGCTTGGAAACGTCGGAATCCGGGTCGCCCAGGTCGCCGAAATGGCGCGCCCGGGCCGGGCACGTCGATACGCAGGCCGGCACCCGTTCCTTTTCCGGAATGTGTTCGTTGTAGATGCGATCGATGCACAGCGTGCACTTCTTCATGACGCCCGCATCCTGGTCGAACTCGCGGGCCCCATAGGGACAGGCCCAGGAGCACAGCTTGCACCCGATGCACTTGCTCTCGTCGACCAGCACGATGCCGTCGGCGGCGCGTTTGAAGCTGGCGCCCGTCGGGCACACGGTGACGCAGGCGGCCTTTTCGCAATGCAGGCAGGATTTCGGGAAATGCACGGTCTGGTTCGGCCTGCCGTCCGTGCGCCGGGTCTCGAACGAGTGGATGCGGTTGAACCAGACGCCCTGCTGCTTGGCGCCGTAGGGCCGAAGGTCGGTCAGCGGCGCCATGTGGCCGCCCGTGTTCCATTCCTTGCAGTTGACGGCGCAGGCATGGCAGCCGACGCAGATGTCCAGGTCGATGACCAGGCCAAGCTTCTTTCGGGTATGCGCGGGAAGGGCCGTCATGTCAGCGCCCGCTCCCCGGCTTCTTGTTGAAGTCGGCACCGTAGCGCAACACGTCCGGCCGCCTGCGCAGGCCCGGCGGCGGCGTCAGGGCGGCCGGCCTGGGCCAGGTTTCGCCGGCCTCTTCCGGCTTGCACTTCTCGATGCGCACCCGCAGGTCGTACCACGCCGCCTGCCCGGTCACCGGATCCGAGTTGGAATAGCGGTAGCCCGCCCGTTCCGGCAGCAATTCGGAAATGATGTGGTTGAGCAGGAACCCCTTGGTCGCCTCGCCGGCGTCCTTGTCCAGGTTCCAGGCCCCGGCCCGCTTGCCGATGGCGTTCCAGGTCCAGACCGTGTGCTTGTTGACCCCGTCCATCAGGGCGACCTGCACCTTGACCCGGCCGTGGTGGCTTTCGATCCACACCCAGTCATCGTCGGCGATGCCGTGCCGGGCGGCGACCTCCATACCGACGTAGAGCTTGTTGGAGCCCGTGATCTGGCGCAGCCAGGCGTTCTGCGAGCCCCAGGAATGGTACATCTGCATGGGCCGCTGGGTCAGCGCGTGCAGCGGGAACTCGTCGGTGTCGATCATCGAGCCCTCGAACGGCGGGTACCAGATCGGCAGCGGATCGAAATAGGCCTCGATGCGGGCGCGGTCCTTTTCCGGCGGCTGGTGCGGGCCGTGGCCGCGGGCGGCGAGGCGGAACCGCTGCATGGGCTCGGAATAGAGCTGGAACACGACCTGGTTGGCATGGCCCATGAAGCCGGCCTCGGCCGCCCATTCCAGGTAGGCCTTGTTGGCCATCTTGAAAAACCGCGCCTCGGGCGGGATCTTGTGGCTGAAGAAACAGCCGTTTTCGATGTACTTCTTCAACTGGTCCGGATTGGGAGCGCCCTTGGCGGCCTTGTCGCCGTTCTCGCCGCGCCAGCCGATCAGCGAGCCGACGCCGGGGGCCCGCATGTGGTTGACGATGTAGTCGGCGTAGCCGCCAGGATACTTGGGCTCGCCCCAGGTCTTGACCAGGCCCGGCAGGCCCAGGCGCACGCCCAGGTCCAGCAGCACCGTTTGGAACGGCCGCACGTCGCGGTCGGGCTCGATCACCGGCTGGCGGATGGCATCCTGGGCGGCATCGGCCTCGCTGATGGGCCGGTCGAGAAGCGAAATGCAGTCCCAGCGCTCCAGATAGGTGGTGTCGGGCAGGATCAGGTCCGCATAGGGCACCATCTCCGAGAAATAGGCGTCGGAATAGATGATGCGGGGGATCTTGTATTCGCCCGTCTCTTCGTTCCTGGCGGTCAGCATCTCGGCCACGCCGGACGAGTTCATGGTCGAATTCCAACTCATGTTGGCCATGAACATGAACAAGGTGTCGATGGGGTACGGGTCGCCGTTGGCCGCGTTGGTGATGACCATGTGCATCATGCCGTGGGCCGACAGCGGATATTCCCACGAAAACGCCTTGTCGATGCGCCGCGGCGAGCCGTCGGCGTTGACAATCAGGTCCTCGGGGCCGGTTGGAAATCCCAAAGGCGCGCCGCGCATGGGCATGGAGGCCCCGACCTGGCCCGGCTTGCCCGCGGGCTTCAGGGGCGGCGGAGCCGGCTTGGGGAACGGCGGCTTGTAACGGAAGCCGCCGGGGCAATCGACGGTGCCCAGGATCATCTGCAGCACGTGCAGCGCGCGGCAGGTGTGGAAACCGTTGGAATGGGCCGAAATGCCGCGCATGGCGTGGAAGCTGACGGGGCGCCCGACCATCTTGTCGTGCCTGCGCCCGGCCCAGTCGGTCCAGGGCTGGTCGATCTCGATGGTTTCCTCGAAGGCGACTTGGGCCAGTTCGGCGGCGACGCGGCGGATGGTCTCCACCGGGATGCCCGTCTCCTCGGCTACCGCCGCGGGCGCGTACTTCTTGTCCAGGTAACGCTCGGCCATGAGCTGGAACGCGGGCACGGCACGCCGCCCGTCAGGCAGCGTCACCTCGGCGACCAGGGCCGGCTTGGTGTCGATGGCGTTGGCGTCGGCAATCGCCTTCCTCTCGCCGTCCCAGGCCAGGGGCTTGCCGTCGCCGTCGCGCGCGAACAGGCCGTCGTCGGCCGAGCCCGGCGCCTGGATGACCAGCCAATGGGCGTTGGAATAGCGGACCAGATAGTCCTCGTCGATCTTGCCGGCGGCCAGGAGCTGGTGGATCAGCGACATCACGAACAGGCCATCCGTGCCGGGACGGATGCCGATCCATTCGTCGGCAATGGCCGAATAGCCCGAACGCACCGGGTTGACCGAAACGAACTTGGCGCCCCGGTTCTTGATCTTGCTGAGGCCCATCTTGATGGGGTTGGAATCGTGGTCCTCGGCGACGCCGAACATCATGAAGTATCTGGTGCGCTCCCAATCCGGCTCGCCGAATTCCCAGAAGCTGCCGCCGATGGTGTATAGCCCCGCCGCCGCCATGTTGACGGAACAGAACCCGCCGTGGGCGGCGAAGTTGGGGGTGCCGAACTGGGACGCCCACCAGCCGGTGAGTGCCTGGCTCTGGTCGCGGCCGGTGAAGAAGGCGAGCTTGCGCGGGTCCGTGGCTCGGATGCGCGCCAGCCAGTCCGTCGCCGTTTCCAGCGCCTCCTCCCACTCGATCTCCTTGAACTCGCCGGACCCGCGCGGCCCCACCCGCTTCAGGGGCTTGGTCAGCTTGGCCGGGGAATTCTGGGTCATGATTCCAGCCGAGCCCTTGGCGCACAGCACGCCCTTGTTGACCGGATGGTCCGGGTTGCCCTGGATGTAGCGGATCTGGCCGTTCTTCAGGTGAACCTTGATGCCGCAGCGGCAGGCGCACATGTAGCAGGTCGTCGTTTTGACGTCGTCCGCCACCTCGGGCGAGGTGTCGACGGGGCTTTCCATATGTCCGGTGGCCGTATGCCCGGTGGCCGTATGTCCGCTCGCGGTTTTTTTATCGTCGTTCGACGCCATATGAATCCAACCCCGATGGAGGCCCGGGCCTCGTCTTGCGTCCAGGCACGATTGCTAACGGCCCACCTCCGAGCTGTCAATCAACCCGCGGACGCCCCGCCCTCCTTGTTTCCAGACCGGCATATTACCCGCCGCGAAGGACGGTTGACCATCCAACCCGGGGGAATAGGTGGGGCCAGGCCGGAGGGGTCGCATTGTTCATATTTTACTATTTAATTTTGTAAATTAAATTAGTTTTACAAATTATTTTAAGAATCTTATTGATTTCACACATTAGATTGATAAAAAGACGGGGCAAATCCCGAACACAAGGCGTTTTCCGATGTCCCCCTCCGCCTCCGCCCCACCCGAACCTACCCCGCTGCCCCCGATCGTTCCGCCGTCCGTGAACATCAACGCGCTGGACCGCCTGCTGGCGCCGCTGAACACGGAACAGCTTCTGCGCCAGGTGATCGTCGACGCCTTTCCCGACCGCACGGTCGTGACCACGTCGTTCGGCGCGGAATCGGCGATCCTGCTCGCCCTGATCGCCGGGATCGACCCGGCGACCCCCGTGGTGTTCCTGGATACGGGCTATCTGTTCGCGCAAACCCTTTCCTACCGTGACCGGCTGGTCCGCCACCTGGGCTTGACCGACGTACGCACGGTGGCGCCGGACCCGGCCGACTTGGCCCGCGAGGATCCCAGCGGCGATCTTCACAAATTCGATCCCGACCGCTGCTGCCGCCTGCGCAAGGCGCTACCACTCGAGAAGGCGCTGGCGGGCTTCGATGTCTGGATTTCGGGGCGCAAGCGCTTCCATGGCGGAGAGCGCGCCGCCCTGCCCCGGGTCGAGGCCGACGGCCGCTTTCTCAAGATCAATCCGCTGGCGGACTGGGGCGAAGACGACATGGCCCGCGCCTTCGCAGATGCCGGACTGCCGCGCCACCCGCTGGTGGAACACGGTTTCACGTCGGTCGGCTGCTTTCCCTGCACGGAACCGTCCGGCGGCGGCGGCTATTCGCGGGCCGGACGATGGGCCGGCAGCGACAAGACGGAATGCGGGATCCACGGCCCGAAAGGACGCGGGGCACTGACCTGAAACCGTGACCGCAGCGGGAAACATTGCCGGTTTCCGCTCCACCGAATTTACGTTAACAAGGCCGCTGCGCGTCGCCCCCTTCGGCGGCGGCCGTTTCCTGGTAAAGATAGACGAACATGGACGATCTCGACCGACTGGAAAGCGAAAGTATCTTCATCCTGCGCGAGGCCTATCACGCCTTCTCGCGGCTCGGCATGCTGTGGTCGCTGGGCAAGGATTCCAACGTCATGGTCTGGCTCGCCAAGAAGGCGTTCTTCGGCCATGTCCCCTTTCCCCTGATCCACGTGGACACGGGCACCAAGTTTCCCGAGATGTACACCTTCCGCGACCGCTATGCCGTCGAATGGGGGGTCGAGCTGATTGTCGGCGGCTGCCCGCCGCTGGAGGACATGGATCAGGATCTGCCGCCGGCGACGCGACGCGCCCAGCGCAAGACGAAGGGCCTGAAGGAACTGATCGAGCGCGAGAAGTTCGACGGCATCTGCGCCGGCATCCGCCGCGACGAAGAGGGCACGCGGGCCAAGGAGCGGGTGTTCAGCCCGCGCGGCGCCGACGCCGCCTGGGACGTGCGCGACCAGCCGCCCGAGCTGTGGGGCCAGTACAACACCGACTTCCCGCCCGGCACCCACGTGCGCGTGCATCCCATCCTGCATTGGTCGGAACTGGACATCTGGCGCTACATCGCGCGCGAGAACATCCCCGTGGTGGAGCTTTATTTCGCCAGGGACGGCAAGCGCTACCGATCGCTGGGCGACCAGGACATCACCCATCCCGTGGCCAGCAACGCCACGACCATCGAAGAGATCATCGCCGAACTGGAGCAGACGACCGTCGCCGAACGGTCGGGCCGCGCCATGGACCACGAGGCCGAGGATTCCTTCGAACGCCTGCGCACGGAAGGGTACATGTGATGACCCTTCCCGCATCCGATGCGGCCGGCCGCAAGCCCGTGGTCAAGGTCGTGTTCGCCGGCCACGTCGATCACGGCAAGTCGACCCTGCTGGGCCGCCTGCTGACCGACCTGGGCGCCCTGCCGGAAGGCAAGCTGGAATCCGTCGCCGAAAGCTGCAAGCGCCGCGGCGTGGTGTTCGAATGGGCGTTCCTTCTGGACGCGCTGAAGGCCGAGCGGGACCAGGGCATCACCATCGATTCCACTCAGGTGCAGGCGGAATCGGACAACCGCCGCTTCGTGTTCATTGATGCGCCGGGCCATCACGAGTTCATCAAGAACATGGTTACCGGCGCGGCCCAGGCGGACGCCGCCGTTCTGTTGGTCGACGCCAAGGACGGCGTCCAGGGCGAAACCCGGCGCCATGCCTTCCTGTTGGGCATCCTGGGCATTCGAGACGTCATCGTCGCCGTGACCAAAATGGATCTGGTAAGCCATGAGCAGGCCCGATTCGACGACCTGGCGGCCCAGGCGCGGGCCCACCTTGCCTCCCTCGGCTTCGATCTGGACCGCGTCAATGCGATCCCCGTGGCGGCCCGCGACGGCGAGAACATCCTGACCCGCGGCGGCGCCATGCCCTGGTACACGGGCCCGGCGCTGATCGAATACCTGGATGCCCTGACCCCCGGCGCGGCCGGGAGCGACGCCGCCGGCGGGCCGCTGCGCTACATCGTGCAGGGGGTCTACAAGTTCGACGAACGGCGCATCCTGGCGGGACGCATCGTGTCGGGCAGCCTGGCCGTCGGTGACGAAATCCAGTTCTCGCCCGGCAACCGCCGCGCGCGCATCAAGTCCATCGAGACCTGGCCCCGACCCGAGACCCCGGCCGGCCGGCCCGAGCGGGCGGATACCGGCCAGTCCGTCGGCATCACCCTGGATCAGCAGTCATTCATCGAACGCGGCGCCGTCGGCTCCCACCCCCCTGCCCTGCCTCATCTGGTCAACGCCTTCCGCGGCCGTATCGCCTGGTTCGGGACCGAGCCGCTGACGCCCGGCGCACGCTACAAGATCAAGCTGAATGCCGGGGAATACCTGTGCATCGCCGAGCAGATCGAGCACGTCCTGGATGCCGGAGACCTGTCGAAATCCGCCGCGTCGTCCGTCACCAGAAACCAGATCGCCGACGTGGTGTTCCGCTCGCGCGGGCTGATGGCCGCCGACGCGCATGGCGAGAACCCGGCCACCGGCCGTTTCGTCCTGGTCGCCGACCACCGGATCGTCGGATGCGGTCTGATCGACCTGGAAGGCTTCGCCGATGAACAACGCACCAAAGGGCCGAAATCCGCCAATATCCTGCGCGTCGAACATCGCATCGACCGGATGGAGCGTTGGCGCGCCAACGGCCATACCAGCGGCATTCTGTGGCTCACCGGGCTGTCCGGGTCCGGCAAGTCGACTTTGGCGGTGCGCCTGGAGGAGGCCCTGTTCCGGCGCGGCAAACAGGTGTTCGTGCTTGACGGCGACAACGTGCGCCACGGCCTCTGCGCCGACCTGGGGTTCTCGCCCGAAGATCGCCAGGAAAACATCCGGCGGGTCGGCGAACTGGCGCAGATCCTCGCCCACGCCGGTGTCATCGTCATCACCGCGTTCATCTCGCCCTACCGGGCCGACCGCGACGGCGTACGCGCGCGGGCGGGGGACCTGTTCCACGAAATCCACGTATCGGCGGACCTGGCGGTCTGCGAACGGCGCGACCCCAAGGGCCTCTACAAAAAGGCTCGGGCCGGGGAGATTCCCGAGTTCACGGGGATTTCCGCACCCTACGAGGCGCCGTTCGCCCCGGAATTGACCATCGACACGGCGCATGAGAACGTCGAGGCCTGCGTCGATCGCCTGGTGGAGTACGCCTTGTCCGCTTTCGGCGGGAACGGCGGCTAGCAGGCTGTTGAAAAACGCCGAAGGGTCGGCGGCCTCATGCTTCGAGACGGCCCTTCGGGCCTCCTCAGCATGAGGTCAATCATTTCAATACCTTGCCTCGTCTTGAGGAGGCGCGGAGCGCCGTCTCGAAGGGCGAGGCAAGGTGCGCAAGGGGTTTTTCAGCAACCTGCTAGCTTGCGCGGCGGCTGCGCGCCGCCATTTCGGCGAGGAAGCTCTCCGTCGATCCGGCACGCAGGAACGAATAGGCGCAGCCGAGCACCCGGTCCTTGCGTTCGCCCTCTTCGGGACAGGTTTTCTCGGAAATCCGCGGGTTGCCGTCGGCCTCTTCCTCGCGCTCGCCGGGAAGCGCGCCCGGCAGGTCGCTCTCGCGTTGCCCGGCATCCTCGTTTTCCGGCTGGATGACGATATCCGGGTGCACGCCCTCGGCCTGGATGGTGTGGCCCGACGGCGAATAGTACAGCGCCGTGGTAAGGCGGAGCGCCCCTTCGACCGGCAGCGGCATGATGGTCTGCACCGAGCCCTTGCCGAACGAGCGGGTGCCCATGACCGTCGCCCGGTGATGGTACTGCAGGGCGCTGGCGACAATTTCCGAGGCCGAGGCCGAGCCGCCGTTGATCAGCACGACGATCGGCAGGTTGCGGGCGAGATCGCCGGGCCGCGCGTCGTAGTTGCGGCGGTTCTCGGCCGTGCGCCCGCGCACGGACACGATCGTCCCCTGGTCCAGGAAGCTGTCGGCGAGGATCAGGGACTGGTCGAGAAGGCCGCCCGGATTGGACCGCAGGTCAAGCACCATGCCCCGGATCTGGCCGTCCGGCCGGGTCCTGAGTTCCGCCATTGCCTTGGCGATGCCGCCTTCGACCTTTTCCGAAAATCGGGTGACCCGGACATAGCCGATGTCGCCATCGACCCGCCAGCGCACGGAGCGCACCTTGATCACCGCGCGGACCACGGTGACGTCGAATTCGGGCTGGCTGCCCCGGCGGATGCGAAGCACGATCTCGGTTCCCGGCTCTCCCCGCATCTTGGCCACGGCGTCGCTCAGGCTCTTGCCCATGACCGGCTCGTGGTCGACGGCGGTGATGCGGTCGCCCGGCTTGAGACCCGCGCGCTCGGCAGGCGTATCCTCGATGGGCGAGACGATCTTGACCAGACCCTCATCCATGGTCACTTCGATGCCCAGGCCGCCAAATTCGCCGCGGGTCGAGATGTAGGTTTCCTCGAACTCGCGGGCGTTCATGTAGTCGGAATGCGGGTCGAGGGACTGGAGCATGCCGTCCAGCGCCTTCTCGACCAGTTCGCTGGGCGCCAGGCTGGCCGGTGCCGGTTTGTCCTTTTCCACGCCCTTGATGGCGGCGTCGATCAGGTCGGCGTCGTTGACCTTGTGCACGTAGGACGCGCGCACCCGACGAAAGGCGAAGCGGAAATAATCAAGCCGGTCCTCGGCATCGCGGGTACTGGCGTAACGGTCATAGACCGTGTTGAAGCGGTCCAGTTCCCGCCGGGTATCGTCGCTGAGGGCCAGGCGATCGACGCCCAGCGCCTCCATCACGCGGGCGACGCTGGAATCCTGGACCGTGCACCCTGCGATCGCCGCGGCAACGGCGACCCCCAGAACCGCGGCGCCCGACCACGCCAAGGATGCGCGGACGACGCGTTTCGCCATGGAATCTTGAGGTTTGGCTGTGTCGGGGCGATCCATTATCCGTCCGCGGTAATCTGTTCGATCAGTTCCCCCAGAACCCGCTCGGCATCCTCGTTCTCGACCTGGCACGTGCCGGCGTTGAGGTGCCCCCCGCCGCCGTATTTCAGCATCAGTTCCCCGATGTTGGTGTTCGACGTCCGGTTCAGGATGGACTTGCCCGTCGCGAACACGGTGTTCATCTTCTGCATGCCCCACATGACGTGGATGGAGACGTTGGCGTCGGGATACAGCGCATAGATCATGAACCGGTTCCCGGCAAAGATGGTTTCTTCCTCGCGCAAATCAAGGACAACAAGGTTCTTATGCACGGTCGAGCAGCGCTTGATCTGATCGATCTGCTTTTCCCGATGCTCGTTGTACAACTCGACCCGTTCCATGACGTCGGGAAGCTTCAGGATGTCGCCGATGGAATGGTCCCGGCAATAGTCGATCAGGTCCATCATGAGCTGATAGTTGGAGACCCGGAACTCGCGGAACCGGCCCAGACCCGTGCGCGCGTCCATCAGGAAGTTCATCAGGTCCCAGCCCTTGGGATCGAGGATTTCGTCCTTGTTGAACTGCGCGGAATCGCCCTTGTCGACCGCATCCATCATGTCTTCCGAGACGTTGGGGAAGGCTGCCTTGCCCCCGTAATGATCGAACACCACGCGCGCCGCCGAAGGGGCTTCCGGATCTATGATGTGGTTTTCCGGCTTGTCCTCCATGCGCAGGGTTTCGCTGAGGTGATGGTCGAACGCCAGATGGATTCCGGGAACGTACGGCAGGTTCGTGGAGATGTCGCGCTCCGACACCAGGATGGTGCCGTCCTGCATATCCTTCGGATGCACGAACTTGATGTCGTCGATCAAGTCGAGTTCCTTCAGAAGGACGGCGCAGACCAGTCCATCGAAGTCGCTGCGCGTGATCAGGCGGAATTTATCAGTCATTTCCTCGGCTTCCCCGTCTCTGGGTCGATTTTGATCCCATTTTGATGTGGTCTGGTGTCCGGCGCGCAGTTTGCCGGGATTCGGCGCGTTAGGGAACCCAAATCTATCAGCGCCGGGCCTGGTGCAGGGACCACAGCGCCGCCGTCAAAAGCAGCACGGCGCCGGCCTGGTGCAGGGCGCCGAGGACGACCGGGACGGCCGCCAGAAGCGTGGCGATGCCGAGGCCCGCCTGCGCCAATACGGCGAGCACCAGCACCCCGGCGGCGCGCCGGAGCCCCCCCGGCGCCGAGGACCGGCGTACGCCCGCCCAGAACGCCGCCACGAGGCAGACCGTCGTCAGCGCGAGCACGCGGTGGTCGAACTGCACGGTCGCCCGATCCTCGAAAAAGTTTAGGTAGACCGGGCGCAGGTCGAAGCCGTCGGCGGGGAACACACGCCCTTCCATGAACGGGAAGGTGTTGTAGAGAAGCCCCGCGTCGAGCCCCGCCACCAGGGCGCCGGAGAACACGGTCAGGAAGATGAAGCCGAGCAGCCCCGTGGCCCAGAACGAATGGCGCGCGCGCGCGGCCGGAACCACGGCGTAGCGCGGCTGCACGATGTCGAGCGCCGTCCACAGCGCGAACAGATAGATGACCAGCGCCAGGGACAGGTGCGCCGCAAGGCGGTATTGGCTGACCGACGGCTCGTCGACCAGGCCGCTTTTCACCATGAACCAGCCGAGCAGCCCCTGCAGCCCGCCCAGGACGAACATCATGATGCATTTGCTCCGGATCGGACCGGTCAACCGACCCGTCGCCAGGAACCAGACGAAGGGGACGAAGAACACGATGCCGATGATCCGGCCGAACAGGCGATGCAGGTATTCCAGCCAGAAGATGCCCTTGAAGCCGTCCAGACTCATGCCACGGTTTAAATGATGGTATTCGGGGCTCTGCCGGTAGGCGTCGAACGCGGCTTGCCATTCCGTGTCGCCCAGCGGCGGCAGCCAGCCGGTGATGGGGCGCCAGTGGACCATGGACAATCCGGATTCGGTCAGGCGCGTCACGCCGCCCAGCACGACCATGGCGAACACCATGGCGCAGATCAGAAACAACCAAGCGGCCACGGGGTCGAAGGCGCCCGGGAGGGGCAGGCCCCTGTCGCGGGTGTCCGTAACGGTCTTCATGGGCGGAAATCCGTGTTTCTGTTTGCGTTTGGCACCCGCTGGCCCGGGCGCCGTTGATTTGCCGGGCGTTTTGCACAATGGTGGGACGGATGCAACGCGCGCCGGGCCGTCAATCCACCGCGTCTTATCCCAAATATCCGACGAAACCAACCGCCGAAGCCAACCGAATGCAGCGAAACTCCCCTCCTGCCGTCACACCCATCGCCATCGTCGGCGCCGGCCCCGGCGACCCGGACCTGCTTACGGTCAAGGGGCTGCGCCGGATCATGGGCGCCGACGTGGTCGTTTACGACAAGCTGGTGTCGGACGCGATCCTGGACCTGATCCCGGCGGGGGCCAGCCGCATCTTCGCCGGCAAACAGGCGCGCAACCACCACATGCCGCAGGAGGACATCAATGAACTGCTGGTCCGGCTGGCGCGTTCGGGACGCCGGGTGGTGCGGCTCAAGGGCGGCGACCCCTTCGTATTCGGGCGCGGCGGCGAAGAGGCCCTGCATCTGGCGCAGGCCAACATTCCGTTCGAGATCGTGCCGGGAATCACCTCGTCGGCGGGCTGCGCGGCCTATGCGGGGATTCCCCTCACCCACCGCGGCCTGGCCCACAGCGTGCGCTTCGTCACCGGCCATCTCGCCACCGAAGGCACGCTGGACCTGGACTGGGACGGGCTGGCCGATCCGGAGACGACGCTGGTCGTATACATGGGCCTGACCAACCTGGAGACAATCTGCCGCGAACTGATCGGCCACGGCCTGCCGGCGGACACGCCGGCGGCGGCCATCAACCAGGGCACCCGCCCGGACCAGCGCACGGTCCATGCCCGTCTCGAGGACCTGCCCCGCGCCGTCACGGGGGCGGGCCTGAAGGGCGCGACCCTCCTGGTGATCGGCCGGGTGGCAGGCCTGGCTTTGGAACTGGAATGGTTCAATCCCGGCCGCGCCGACAGCGACGAGGCCGACAGCGGGAACTGATCCCCCCCTCGTCAGGCCGTCCGGTCGCGCCGTCAGATATTGCGGCCGAGGGCGCGGGCCAGGATCATGTAGACCTTGCCGACATCCGACGACAGGAACGTGGTGCGCAGGATGTTGTCCGGATCGCGCTTGCCCGCATCGTGCAGCAGGCGTTCGAATTCCGACACGTACCGCCCCGCATAGTTCCGGAACTCGGCGTTCTCGCGGTACAGCTTGGCGATGGCGTCCAGTTTCGCCCGTTCGCGGAAGCCCAGCATCTTGCGCACGAAGACGCCCTTTTCGCCCTGGTTGAAGCGGCGCCATTCGTCCTCGCTGATCGGCACCTCGAGGGAGCGGTTGAGGTCCACCGCCACCGACTGCAGACGTTCGGTGACGAAACCCATCTGCTGCAGGAAGTCGGTCTTCTGGACGTCCTCCTTCCGCTTGTTGAGGGTTTCCAGGATCGCCCGCGCCTCGTCGGCGGCGAAATGAAGCTGACGCGACTGGGCCTCCACGTTGGTGCTGGTTTCCTGGGCGCGGCGGCTGAATTCGCCGAGCGAGCGGTTGATGTTCTCGGCCTGGTTGCGAAGCGCCGACTCCCACAGGCCGACCTTGGAGATCGCCTCGTCCGACGCCTTGCCAAGCTGTCGGCCGCGTTCGCTGATCGACTGGCCCAGGGCGGAAATGCTCTGCTCCGCCTGCCGATAATTGGACGACAGGTGGTCCATCTGGCGGCGCAGGGTTTCGGCGGCGCCGTCCATCTTGGACAGCACCTTGTCGGCCAGCCCGCCGGCCTCGTCCGTATGGGCGCGCAGGCTTTCGGTCAGACGGTTGATCTTCTCGCTGCTGTCGCGCCACAGGCCATCGACCTCGACCGAGGTGCGCGCCACGGCCTCGCCGGCCTGGTCCAGCCGCTGCACCGCGCGCTCGGACACGCGGTCGAGCTGTTCGGCCCTGGTATCCAAGGATTGCGACGCCTCGTCGACGCGCGAGGTCAGATCGCGCGACACGTTCTCCAGTTCGTCCAGGCGCGCCCGGAACTCGCGGCCCAGGTCGCGCAGGCCGGCCAGGGTGCTGTCCGACATGCCTTCCAGTTCCACCGTGCGCTGGCGCAGCATGGTGCCGATGGCCTCGACCTGACCCGATGCCCGCTCGACCACGGCGGTGAGCTGCTGCGACGACGAATGCAGGGAATCGGAGATCAGGGTCACCATGTTGGACGACTTGTCGACGGTCTGGGCGACCTCGTCGGCGCGGCTTTGCAGGCCCTCGCCGACGCGCATCAGGCGCGCCGCCGCATCGTTGGCCATGCGCGTGACGTTGACCGCCTGTTCGTGCAGGCGTTCCGAGAACGAATGCAGGTCCTGGCCCGCAGTTTCCGACGCCTTGTTCACGTCGGCGGCCGAGGTACGCATCACCGAGGACAGGCCGGTCAGGCGCTCGCGGGCGTCGGTCACGGCCTGTTCCAGTTCGCCCCGGTACTGCGTCAGGCCGTTGCGGATGCCGGCCAGACGCGCCGTCGTGCGGTCCGAATCGGAGACCGCCTCCTCGACCACCTCCTTGACGACGTCGCCGATGGTGCCCAGGCGCGATACCGCGTGGTCGACGACTTCCTCGAGCGTAGCGCTGCCGGCGGAAAGCGCCGTGGACGCCTCGTCGATACGGCCCGACGCCCGCTCCGTCGCCTCGTCCAGTTCGCCGGCGGCCGCCTTCAGGAACCGCCGCGCGCTGGCGATACGCTCATCGGTCAGGCTGCTGACCCGTTCCAACTCCACCGTGCGCAATTCCATGGCGTCGCGCAGCGCGTTGACCTTGCGGCTCGCTTCGTCCGTGGTTTCCGACACCGCCTCACCTTGACGGAACAAGGTTTCCGTGACCATCGACAGCAGGTTGGCCGCCTGGTCAGAAACCTCGCGGATGGCCCGCGACTGGCCTTCAAGGGCGGTGCCCGCCTTGGTCATCTCGCCCACGGCCTCGGCGCCCGACACCTGCAAGCCCGAGGTTCCGCGCTTGACCGCGTCCAGCGTCGCGCCGATCGCTGCCGTGGTCTGGCTGGACGCAGCGACGATCTGCTCCAGGCGATTGCGCATGACGGCATCTAGTTCGCGCAACTGGGTTTCCGTCGTATTGGCCACCGTGCCGACCTGGTCGCCGACCCCTTCGATCGCGCCGCCGGCCGTGCCCACCTGCTCGACCGCGCGCAGGGAGATTTCGCGCAGGCGGTCGGAATGGAAGCGCAACAGGGCCGACACCTTCTCGAGGTTGGTGACCGCCTGGCCCGAGGCGTCGCCGATCACGTTCGATTGGCTGCTGATCTGGCCGCCCAACTGGCCCAGGCGCTCCACGGCCTGAGCGCTGGCGTCGGTCAGGCCGACCAGGGTTTCCTGCAGGGCCTGGGCGATGGTTTCCGCACGCTGGGTCGAGGCCTGGACCCGGTCGGCGCTGTGCAGCATGGCCCGCGTCACCGAGGCGACATCGGCCGAACTCTTGTCGACGGTGCGGGCGAGGCTCGTTTCCGTCTCGCGCAGGCCCTCGATCAGCCCGGTGACCCGGCCGTCCGCCGTATCGGCGGCGGCCGTCAGGTCGCCCTGGCGGCGGGTCAGGTCGGCGCCGACCGCCGCCAGCCGGTTGGCCGCGGTGTCCGCGGCCTGGGCCAGTTCGTTGCGGCGTTCGGCGACCTCGCGCCCGAATTCGGACAGGCGCTCGACCGCCTGATCGGCCACCCCGCACAGTTCTTCCGAGCGGCCGCGCAGTTCGCTCCCTGCCTGTTCGGCGCGGACGATGGTGCGTTCCGCGTTGTCGCCCAATTCGGTCGTCGCCCGGCGCAGGTTGTCGACGGCGGCGTCGGCCTGGTCGGCGACACGTTGGGCCTGGCCGTGCAGGTTGTCGACCTGCGCCGACAGGCCGTCGCCGGATTGGGTCAGACGGGCGACGGCGCGGTCGACGGTTTCCGTGATGGCGGCCGCTTGGCGGCCCAGCCTGGTGCCGGCTTCCGTGGCGTGGACGACAGCCTGCTCGGTGACGGTCGACAACGCGTCGGCATTGTCGCGAAGGGTCGTCGATATCTGCGAAATGCGATCGGACACACGTTGCCCCAGGCCGTCGAGCACGTCCGCCTGACGGCCCAGGCCCATTTCCAGTTCGGTCGCCGCGTCCTTGGCCCGGTCGGCGCGTTGTGACAGGTCCTGGGCGCCGCGTTCCAGCGTCCCCGCCGCATCCGTGACCGCGGCGTTGGCCTTGCCGGCGGCGTCCTGGATCTCGCCGACCCGGCGTTCCAGAAGGCTGTCGGCCTGGATGCCGCGGGCCAGGGCCTCGCGCGAAACCGTGTCCAGGCGCTCGGTGCGCCGATCGAAGGCCTCGACCGCCTTAAGGGTCCGGTCCGACGCTTCCTGGGCGACGCCGTCCAGTTCCTCGGCCCGGCGCTTCAGGGTCTGGATCATGTCCTCGGCGCGGGCCGAGGCACGGTCGGTGGTGACGGTCAGGCCATGGGCCTGCTCGAACAGGTGCCCGCCCGCGTCGCGGGCTCGTTCCGCCGCGCGCTCCGAGGTCGCCGCAAGGTCGGCGGTCTGGCGTTTCAGGGCGTCGGCCACGGCATGGGCGCGCAGGTCGGCGTCCTCGGACACCTGGGACAGGTCCCGCGTCCGTTCGCGGATCAGGTCGCCCAGCGCCTGGCCGCGGCGCGCGGCCTCTTCCGAAGCCGACAGCAGTTCCTTGGTCTGCGACCGCAGCGACGCGGTGATTTCCTTCATGCGGCTGTCGGCACGGTCGGAGGGATAGATCAGTTTCTTCAAGTGGGCGCGCAGGACCGCCGTCTCGTGGCGCAACTGTCGGCCGCGCTCGAAAAAGGCGATGACCATCCACAGGAAGGCCACGGGCGTGAAGGCGCCGGCGGCCAGGCCGCCGACCTCGTGGGGCAGCAATTCCGTCAGGTTGGCTAGGCCAAGGGACCGTTCGATGAAGCCAAGGACCAGGGCGAACCACAGCACGGTCAGGATGCCGCCCCCCAGGAGGTCCAGCTTCCAGCGCAGGTAGAACGGCGCGCGCCAATCGTCGGGCGCCAGCAGGCCGTCGGCCTCCGGCAGGGCCGCGCGGCCTTCCGTCCCCTCGCGTCCTGCCGCGATGCGCCCGGATTCCGCGGCCCCGTCCTGTCGCGGATGTCCCTGCGACGATGACTGCTTCGCCATGATATGCGCCCTCCTTTGCGGGCAAAACGCCGGAAATTCATGATACACCCCCGCCGAGCGGAGGCGAAACGCCTTTGGCCGAGCCCGCAGGATAGCGGATTCGTGGTTAAGGCAGGGTTAAGACGGGCCTGAAGAAGGTCTACTAATAGACTGAGTTTTATTGATAAATCCGGTCGGTCAGAACATATGCTGGCCGCCCGTGACCCAAATCTCCGTGCCGGTGACGTAGCGCGCGTCGTCGGAACACAGGTAGTGGATGGCGCCGGCCACGTCCTCGGGCGCGCCCATCTTGTCCAGCGGGATGCGCGGGATCAGGGCCTCGTATTCCGGCTGGATCATGTCCGTTTCGATCTCTCCCGGAGCCACGGCGTTGACGCGCACGCCCAACGCCGCGAATTCGTTGGCCATCTCCCGCGTCAAGGCCGACAGCGCCGCCTTGGAGATGGAATAGGCGGAGCCCGCGAAGGGATGGATCATGTGCCCGGCGATGGAGGTCACGTTGACGATCGCGCCGTCGCCCTTGTGAAGCGCCGAGGCGAAGCCGCGCGACAGGCGCAGCGGCGCCAGGAAGTTGAGGTCGAAGACCTCCTGCCAGGCGTCGAGGTCGCCATTCAGACAGCCGAGCCGTTCCTTGAACGGCGTCTTGGGCGACATGCCGGCGTTGTTGACCAGGGCCTCCAGCCGCCCCTCGGGCAGGGCCGCGTTGGCTTCCTTGATGAAATTCTCCAGGCTTTCGACCTCCGACAGGTCCGTCGGAATATGGCAGGTCCATTGCCGGTCTCTCTTGCATTCTTCCGGCGTCGGGTCGCGCGAACAGGTGATGATGTGCCAGCCGCGCGCCAGGAAGAACCGCGCGGTCGCATGGCCGATGCCGCGGCTGGCGCCGGTGATGACCACCGTGCGCACGCGCCCGTCCGTTGCCGGTACCGGCCGGCTGTCTCCGCTCCCTGTCATGGCCAGGACGTTACGGCATAGACGGCCATGATTCCAGCGTCCAGTCCCTATCCCGCCGCCCGCCGGCGACATAGAATGGCGGCCATGTGCGCGCGTTATGAACTGTCGGCGAGCCCCCGCATGATCATGGAGCGGTTCAAGCTGGACGCTCCGCCGCCGGTGCCCAACAGGGATGACCTCAGGCCCACGGACCAGGCCCTGATCGTCGACCAAACGGGCGCGCGGCTGATGCGCTGGGGCTTGAGCGTTTCCTGGGACGGGAAGCCCCTGTTCAACGCCCGGGCGGAAACGCTCGATGCGAAGCCGACCTTTCGTCCCCTGCTGGAAAAGCGCTGCCTGGTGCCAATGACCGCCTACCTGGAGTGGCGCAGGCTGGAGGACGGCACCAGGCGCAGGAACCGGATCGCCCCGGCGACGGGGGCGCCCGCCGCCTTCGCGGGCCTTAGCGACGGCGAGGCTTTCACCATCGTCACCTGCGAACCAGCGCCCGCCGTCGCACACATCCACGACCGCATGCCGGTGATCCTGGACGCCGTCGACGCGAACGCCTGGGCGGACAGTGGTCGCCCGTTCGCCGATGTGAAATTTCTGCTGCATCCCTACGAGGGGGCCTTGATGTTCGAGGAACAGGTACCCGAGCGCGCACAGGGCGAGTTGTTCTAGTCGTCCTCGTCCTCGTCGTCGACATAGGGGAAGTCCAAGGCTCCGCCGCTCTCGTCGAAGGTCATGCGGTGGGCGACGCGTTCGCCGGTGTCGATGCCGCCCTGCGCGTACTGCACCAGGGTCGCCTCCACCACTTCGGCCACGAAGTCGCCGGTCACGGAGGCCAGCAGCATCTTGTCCGTGAGAAACGCCGGGTCGTAGATGATCCGCGCCAGGCGGCGGTGGTTGTCGTCGACGAAGCGGAACAGTCGGTTGATGAATTCCTTCTTCGCAAGGTAGGCGGGCATGAAGCGTACCGTATCGGCGAGCACGAGATAGACCAGATTGGGCATGCGTTCCGTACGCGGATCCTCCCCCAGCTTCTCCGCGATGTCGGCGAAATAGACGGCCTGCTCTTCTTCCAGTCCGCTGAGGGCGGCGGTCAGGATCCGGTGGTGGACCTGGGACATGGGGCGGGTCCTGTAGTTCTGTCTGTTTACCGCCAGGCTAACACGGCGGGCGGATGGCCACGCCCCCACCCCAAGCAATCGTCATGCCAGCCTGACTCAGGCCAGGCCGTGGTCGCGGATCAGCGCCAGGGCGCCGGCCACGGTGTTCTTCTTGGCGCCCGAGCTGTCGATCACGGTCCAGGTCATCTCGCCCACATCGGCCGCTTCCTGGCGGCGCGCGACCTCGACCCCGGCGTCGGACACGCTGGCCGTGCGGCCTCCAACACGGTCCAGGCGGACTTCCAGCGGCGCATCGGCCCACAGGCCCAGGAACGGCACCCCGGCCCTGTCGGCGACGGCCTTCACGGCGGCACGTTCCTCGGGCCGCAGGGACACGGCGTCGAACACCACCGACTGGCCGGCGGCGAGCGCGCGGCCGACCTCGTCGAAACAGGCCTCGTAGGTGCGGCGCGAGGCCTCCGGGGTATAGCTTTCCGGCGGCAGGCGGTCGAACAAATCGACCCCCGCCAAACGCTTGCGTTGCACGTCGGTGCGCACCACCCGCGCGCCCGGCGCCGCCCCCAGGTGCGGCGCCAGTTCCCGCGCCAGGCGGCTTTTGCCGCTGCCGGACAGGCCGCCGACGGCGATCATCACCGGCGGTGCGGGACGCAGGTATTCGAGCGCGCGGAAGAAATATTCGCGGGCGTGGCCGGCGCGGCGTCCGGCCTCGGCCGCGTCCTTGAGCACCGCCGCCTGCGACGCGCCGACATGCGCCCTCACGGCGGCGCGCATGGACAGGAACAGGGGCAGCAGGGCGAGACCCTCCGGGTCGCCACCGTCCGCCGGCGCGCGGTCCAGGTAGCGGTTGAGCACGATCGACGCCAGGCGGCGCAACCCGCGCAGGTCCAGGTCCATGAGCAGGAAGGCCAGATCGTAGAGCACGTCGATGCGCGAGAAGGCCTCGTTGAACTCGATGGCGTCGAACAGGGTCGGCCGGTCCTCGAACAGGCAGATGTTCCCCAGATGCAGGTCACCGTGGCAGTGGCGCACGCACCCGGCGTCGCGCCGCCCGTCCAAAAGGGCCGCCAAATGGCCATGCAGGCTGCGGGAGCCCGCAGTCAGTTCGTCCACGTCGGCCGCGCCGAACAGGTCGCCCCCGGCGGCGCGGAAACTGGCGTCGTTGTTGTCGACGATGGCCCGCACACCGGCGGCCCCGCCGTAATCGCGGACGACCTCGGCCGCCGCGTGGAACGCCTGGATGCGGTCGGCAAGGTCCTCCAGCAGCCGGCGGTTCAGCGCCCCGGCGTCGGCCAAGTGAGTGAACAGGGCGCCGTCGGCAAAGCGCCGCATCTCCACCACCCAGTCGATCGGTTCGCCCGCACCGCCGAGCGCCAGGTGCCCACCGCCCTCGTCGGTCACCGCCCGCACGCCCAGGTAGATGTCGGGCGCCGTACGCCGGTTGATGACGACCTCGGTTTCGCAGGCGGCGTGCCGGGCCTCGAGGGTCGAGAAGTCCAGGTAGGGGAAGCGGACCTGCTTCTTCAGCTTGTAGGCGCGCTCGCCGGCCAGGAACACATGAGACACGTGAGTTTCCTGATGGGCGACCTGCTCGCCGGGCGCAAGACGGTAGGCCGCCGGATCGGCGAGGAATTCGACGACGGCCTGCTGGTGGTCGACGGGCGCGGTTTCCTCTTCACCGCTCATCGGAACACCGCCCGCTCCTCCTCCAGGCCGTCCGGGTCCTCGTGAATGATAACCTCGGCGTTGGGATAGACGGCAAGCAGTTCCTCGGTCACCGCGTCGGTGACGTCGTGCGCCTGCAGAAGCGTCATGTCCGGGTCCATCTCCAGGTGCATCTGGATGAACACGTGCGCGCCCGATGTGCGGGTGCGCAGGTCGTGCATGCCGCGGACTTCCCGGTGGCGGGTGACGATCTCGCGGATGCGTGCGCGCTCCTCGTCCGCCAGTTCCTTGTCCATCAGGATGTCGAGGGATTGCTTGCCGATCTTCAGCGCGCCAATGACGATGTAGGTCGCGATCGCCACGGCGAACAGCGGGTCGGCGACCCGGATGCCGAATTCGGTGGCGATATAGAGAGAGGCGATGACGCTGCCGTTGATCAGCACGTCCGTCTGGTAGTGCAGGCTGTCGGCACTGATCGCGACCGAGCCCGAACGCCGCACCACATAGCGCTGGAACAGGACCAGGGCGATGGTGACGACGATGGAGAACACCATCACCGCATAGCCGATTTCCGTATGGGAAATGGACTTGGGATGGATCAGGCGTTCGCCGGCCTGAAGCAGCAGGAACGCGGCGGACCCGCAGATGAACGCCGCCTGCGCCAGCCCGGCCAGCGGTTCCGCCTTGCCGTGGCCGAAGCGGTGTTCGCGGTCCGCCGGCTGCAGCGCGTGGTGGATGGCGATCAGGTTGATGATCGACGCCAGCGCGTCGAGCATGGAATCGATCAGCGTCGACAACAGGCTGACCGATTCGGTCAAGGTCCAGGCCGCGAACTTGGTGCCGATCAGGACCAGGGCGACGCCGACCGAGGCGTAGGTCGCGAAGCGCATGAGGCGCGCCTCGGGGCTATCCAACCCGCCCGAAACGGCGACGGTCGCCGCCTGGGAGGCGGTGGCCTGATCGCTGATCGGGTTTTCCGTTTCGTCATTCACGGGAACAGCCGTTCCGTCTCCCAGCCGCTATCCGTGCAATGGTACACGATGCGTTCGTGCAGGCGAAAGGCGCCCTCGGTCCAGAATTCGATCCGCTCCGGCACGACGCGGAAGCCGGACCAGAATTCAGGCCTCGGCACGGCGCCGACATGGAACCTGGCGGTGAACTCGGCAACCCGCTTTTCCAAGTCGAATCGGGTCTTCATGGGCCGCGATTGTTTGGACGCCCAGGCGCCGATGCGCGACGAGCGATGACGGCTTGCGAAATAGGCGTCGGCCTCGGCCGCTTCGACGGGCTTGATCGGACCTTCGACGCGGACCTGGCGTTCCAGGGTCTTCCAATAGAAGCACAGTGCGGCGAAGGGATTTTCCTGCAACTCCCCGCCTTTGCGGCTTTCCAGATTGGTGTAGAACACGAACCCCTGGTCGTCGACATCCTTCAAAAGGACCATGCGCACGCTGGGCCGGCCCGCAGCATTCGCCGTGGCCAGGGCCATGGCGTTGGGGTTGCTGATCTCTTTGGCCTCCGCTTCGCCCAGCCAGGTCCGGAACTTCTCGATCGGGTCGTCCTTTGCCGGGCTGCGCGGCGGGGCATCGTCCTGGGTTTGCTCGTCCATGCCTTTTGGTTCCGCTTGGCAACGATGGTCAAAGGTCTGCCATAATCCTTTGACATGTTAATGTCCATGACCGCGGATACGGGATTTTAAGGGTTTTTTCGTCTAAAATGCAGGCGCCGCCGCGGAAGTTCGGACGGACGCACATTCGAAGAGGTCATCGAAATGAACATCATGAAATTCATCGGCGTTACGGTCCTGGCCGTGGCGCTGACCGCCTGTAGCTCGGACCAGGGCGAGAAGCAGACCGTGGGAACCCTGCTGGGCGCCGGCCTGGGCGCCCTGGCGGGATCGCAGGTCGGCGGCGGCAGGGGCCAGCTTGCGGCGGTCGCCGTGGGTGCCTTGGCCGGCGCCTGGCTCGGCGGCGAGGCCGGCAAGTCCCTCGACAAGGCCGACAAGGCCTATGCCCAGCGCACCGCCCAGGACGCGCTTGAATACAACAAGACCAACCAGACGTCTTCGTGGAACAACCCGGATTCCAAGGCCTCCGGCACCGTCACGCCGACGAAGACCTACCAGACCGCCGAGGGCCGCAACTGCCGCGATTACGAAACCTCGATCGTCGTCGACGGCAAGACCGAGAAGGCCACGGGCACCGCCTGCCGTCAGCCCGACGGGACCTGGCGGGTCGTCAACAACTGACCGCCGGACCTGCGGTCGCGAGCGGGCGGAGGCCGGGACTTCGATGAAGGACGCCTACAAGATCCTGGGCGTGGCCAAAGACGCCACTCGCGATCAGGTCAAGACCGCCTATCGCAAGGCGGCGCGCGAGCGCCATCCCGACTTGGACCCCGGCAACCCCTGGGCCGAGGACGACTTCAAGGAGCTGACCGCCGCCTACGAGGTGCTGTCCAACGCCGAACGGCGCCGGCAGTACGACGACGGCGAGATCGACGCCACGGGCCAGCCCATGGCCGGGCGGCGGACCACCGGCTACGACGCCAAGGGCCGGGCCAGGACCAAGCGCTGGAAGAAGGATCCGTTCGAAACCTTCCGCCACAAGAAGCGCCAGGAGAAGACGGTCAAGGTCGACGGCGCCAACGTCAATTATTCCCTGAAACTGACGGCCGCCGAGGCCAAGCAGGGCGGCACCCGGTTCATCAGCATGACCAACGGCAAGCGCCTGAAGGTCGCGATTCCCAAGGGCACCCGCGACGGCCAGGTCCTGCGCCTCAAGGAGCAGGGCATGCCCGGCATGGGCGGCGGCAAGCCCGGCGACGCGCTGGTCGTCGTCGCGGTGGAGGCGGACGGCCGCTTCCGCATCGACGGCCGAGACGTGCATGTTGAGGTCGCCGTGGGCCTGGCCGAGGCCGTGCTTGGTGGCAAGATCAAGGCCCCGACACTGACCGGCGAGGTCAGCGTGACCGTGCCGGAAAACGCCAACACGGGGACGGTGCTGCGCCTCAAGGGCAAGGGGCTGAAGGACGGGGAGAGTGGCGAGACCGGCGACCAGTTCGTGACCCTGAAGGTCGTCCTGCCCAGGAAGCCCGATCCAGAACTGCGCGCCTTCGTCGAGAAATGGACGAAGAAGACCGGCGCCCGCGCGTCCTAAGCCCCCCCGGAAACGCTTTTCAGGGCCGCCCCTTTTCCGTCCTGGCGGTCGTCGGAACCGCCGCTCCCGGGCGTTTCCAGAATGTCGGCGATGGGAAGCGTCATGGCCTCGGCATTGCGCCGGCGTAGACTGTCCAGATGCCCGCCCAGGGCCGCCTGCCAGCCGTCGGCCTGCAGGGTTTCATCGACGTCGTTCACGCCGAGGCCCAGGTCGCGATAGAGTTCGTAAAGCGTCGCCGTATGCAGGTCGCGGGCCAGCACCCAGCCGCCGCGCGACGTGCGCTCGGCATAGCCCTGGTCCCGCAGTTCCTCCAACAAGGGCTCCAGCACCGCAAGCGAGACCCGCGCCGCGCGCACCAGTTCGCGCCGGGCGGCGCCGCCGCCGTCGCGGCTTTTGGCGAACAGACAGGCCAGCACGGCCATGGCCGCGGTCAGCCGCGACGACGCCGAACCGCCGAGGTGCACCGGACGCCCGCCCGCCTCGCGCCATTCGGAAACGGTCGCCGCCAGGGTCGCGCCCAACAGCACCACGGCCCACGACAGGTACATCCAGATCAGGAAGATCGGAACCGCCGACAGCGCGCCGTAGATGTTCTGATACGTGGGGAAATGGGTCACGTAGAAGCCGAAGCCCTTGCGCAAAAGGGCGATCATCAGGCCCGCGGCAATCGCCCCCGTGACCGCTCCGGCAAGGGCCACGGGCCGGTTCGGGATGGTGACATAGAACATGGTCAGCAGCAGGATCATGATTCCCGTCGGCAGCAGTTTCGCGGCCCCGCCCAGCATGCCCGTCGCCGGATCGACCCCCAGCCACTGCGTCGCCGCGAAGAAATAGGCCGACAACGAGAAGCTGGCGCCCAGCAGCAGCGGGCCCAGGGTGATGATCGCCCAGAACACCAGGAGCCGCGGCCCCAGGCTGCGCGGGCGGGTGACCCGGAAGATGGTGTTGAGCGCCGATTCGATGGTGCCCAGCAGCAGCACCGCCGTCAGCGCCAGGGCGATGATGCCGACCGCCGACAGGGTCGCCGTGTTGCGCACGAACTTGTCGAAGTGCTCGCGCATGGATTCCGCCGCGTCGGGCAGGAAATTGGCGAACAGAACGTCCTGGAAACTCTCGCGCACGCCCTCGAACACCGGGAATGCGGCCAGCATGGCGAAGGCGATCGCCGTCAGCGGCACGGCGGCCAGAAGCGAGGTATAGCTGAGCGATGCCGCCATGCGCAGGCACTGGTCGCCCCGGAACCGCCGAAAGACGATCCCCAGTATGCCGCGCCACACGCGCCACTGGGCCTTCACGCGCCGCGCGAAGTCGCGGTTTTTCATGGCCCCGGAACCTCCCGTTGACGTTCCCGGCCCCATACTATATGGCATGGGGGTTCGGGCAAACCTCAACAATTTGCCCGGGCGCACACCCCGGTAATCCACCGGCGAACGATCCGGTTTCTGCAAAAAATTCGAGGAGACAGATGGCTTCTGTATTGCCCCTGATGTCCGGTAAGAAGGGTTTGGTCATGGGCGTGGCCAACGATCGCTCCATCGCCTGGGGCATCGCCAAGGCCGCGCACGACCAGGGGGCCGAACTGGCCTTCACCTATCAGGGCGAGGCCCTGCAGAAGCGCGTCACGCCGCTGGCGGCGAGCGTCGGCTCGGATCTGGTCCTGCCCTGCGACGTCACCGACATGGCCTCCGTCGACGCCGTGTTCGACGCCATCGCCGGGAAATGGGGCAAGCTGGATTTCGTGATCCACGCCATCGCCTATTCGGACAAGGACGAACTCAAGGGCGGGTATATCGACACCACTCTCGACAACTTCCTCAAGACCATGAACATCTCGTGCTACTCCTTCACCGCCGTGGCCCAGCGCGCGCGCAGGCTGATGACCGAGGGCGGGGCGCTTTTGACCCTCACCTACTTCGGGGCCGAGCGCGTGATGCCGCACTACAACGTCATGGGCGTGGCCAAGGCGGCGCTGGAAGCCAGCGTGCGCTATCTCGCCGAAGACCTGGGCAAGGAAGGCATCCGCGTGAACTCGCTGTCGGCCGGGCCGATGAAGACCCTGGCCGCGTCGGGCATCGGCGACTTCCGCTACATTCTCAAGTGGAACGAATACAACTCGCCGCTGCGCCGCAACGTAACGCTCGAGGACGTCGGCGGCGCCGGGCTCTACCTGGTGTCCGACATGGCGTCGGGCGTCACCGGCGAGACCCATCACGTCGACTGCGGCTACAACATCGTCGGCATGAAGGCCGTGGACGCGCCGGACATTTCCGTCGTTTAAATTCCCCTTTTCCGCTAAAAGGGGCGCCATGTCGCATAACACGTTCGGCCACCTGTTCCGCTTCACGACCTTCGGCGAAAGCCATGGGCCGGCGCTCGGTTGCGTGGTCGACGGCTGCCCGCCGGGGCTGAGCCTTTCCGAGGCCGACATCCAGGTCCACCTGGACAAGCGCCGCCCCGGCCAATCCAAGTTCACGACCCAGCGTCAGGAACCGGACCAGGTGAAAATCCTGTCCGGCGTGTTCGACGGCGTGACCACGGGCACCCCCATCGGCCTTTTGATCGAGAACGTGGATCAGCGCTCCAGGGACTATTCGGAGATTTCCGAGAAGTTCCGTCCCGGCCACGCCGACTACACCTACTGGAAAAAGTACGGCATCCGCGATTACCGGGGCGGCGGGCGGTCGTCCGCGCGGGAAACCGCCATGCGCGTCGCCGCCGGCGCGGTCGCGCGCAAGATCCTCGGCCCCGGCGTGACGATCCGTGGCGCCCTGATCTCCATGGGAACCAAGGAAATCGACCGCGCCCGCTGGGACTGGGCGGAAGTGGACAACAACCCCTTCTTCTGCCCGGACGCCCAGGCGGCCCGGGAGTTCGCGGATTATCTCGAAGGCATCCGCAAGGCGGGATCTTCCGTCGGCGGCGTGATCGAGGTCGTGGCCTCGGGCGTGCCCGCCGGGCTCGGTGCGCCCGTCTACGGCAAGCTCGACGCCGACCTGGCCTCGGCCATGATGAGCATCAACGCCGTCAAGGGCGTGGAAATCGGCAACGGCTTCGAGGCCGCGTGCATCACCGGTGAGGAGAACGCCGACGAAATCCGCGCGAAGGGCAACGACGTGGAGTTCCTGTCCAACAACGCGGGTGGCATCCTGGGCGGCATTTCGTCGGGCCAGGATGTCGTGTGCCGCTTCGCCGTCAAACCGACATCGTCGATCCTGACGCCGCGCAAGACCGTCACCAAGTCCGGCGAGGACACCGAGATTTCCACCAAGGGCCGCCACGATCCCTGCGTCGGCATCCGCGCCGTGCCCATCGGCGAGGCCATGATGGCCTGCGTCCTGGCCGACCACCTGCTGCGCCACAAGGCGCAGTGCGGATAGGCAGGCCGACTTTCCCTTTTCCTCCGCCCATCACCTGATCTCAAGAGACCGCCCCATGCGCATCATCGACATCTGCGAGGTCACCAAGCCGATCTCGTCGCCCATCCGCAACGCCTATATCGACTTCACCAGGATGACGACCAGCCTGGTCGCCGTGGTCACGGACGTGGAGCGCGACGGACGGCGCGTGGTCGGCTACGGCTTCAATTCCAACGGCCGCTACGGCCAGGGTGGACTGATCCGCGAACGTTTCCGCGACCGCATCCTGGAGGCCGATCCCAAGAGCCTGCTGAACGACGAAGGCGACAACCTGGACCCGCACCGCGTCTGGGCCGCGATGATGACCAACGAAAAGCCGGGCGGCCACGGCGAGCGGTCCGTCGCCGTCGGCACCATCGACATGGCGGTGTGGGACGCCACGGCCAAGATTGCGGGGCTGCCGCTGTTCCGCCTGCTGGCCCGGATGAAGGGCCGCGAGGCCGCCCCCAGGGTCTTCGTCTATGCCGCCGGCGGCTACTACTACCCGGGCAAGGACGATACGCAGCTCTGCGCCGAAATGCGGGGATACCTCAACCGCGGCTACACCGTGGTGAAGATGAAGATCGGCGGGGCGCCCATTGACGAGGACCGCCGCCGCATCGAGGCGGTGCTGGACGAGATCGACGGCGCGGCGCAGTTGGCGGTCGACGCCAACGGGCGGTTCGATCTGGAAACCGCCGTCGCCTACGCCAAGATGCTGAGGGACTATCCCCTGTTCTGGTACGAGGAAGCGGGCGATCCGCTCGACTACGCCCTGCAGGCGGGGCTGGCCGAGTTCTATCCCGGCCCCATGGCGACGGGGGAAAACCTGTTCTCCCACCAGGACGCCCGCAACCTGCTGCGCTACGGCGGCATGCGGCCCGACCGCGACTGGCTGCAGTTCGACTGCGCCCTCGCCTACGGCCTGGTCGAATACCTGCGCACCCTGGACGAACTGGACAAGGCGGGCTGGTCGCCGTCTCGCTGCGTGCCCCACGGCGGGCATCAGATGTCGTTGAACATCGCGGCGGGCCTGGGCCTGGGCGGCAACGAAAGCTACCCGGACCTGTTCCAGCCCTACGGCGGGTTCCCGGACACGGTGACGGTCGAGGACGGCCACATCGTCATGCCCGACCTGCCGGGCATCGGCTTCGAGGGCAAGGCGGACCTGATCCGGGAGATGCGGGCGCTCGCCGAATAGGCTTCCTCAGGCCGCCGCCTCGGCAAACGTCTTCTCCGTCCAGTGATCGTGCGGCATGGCGGCGCGGCGTTCGGCCAGCAGCGCGCGGGTCAGATTGCCGTTGCCCGCCTTGCGCGCGGCGTCGATGAGGATCAGGTCGAACAGGTCGCGCTGGGCATGGCTGCCGCCCATCTGCCATATCTCGTAGCGCACGGGGATCATGGACGCCGCCACGTCGTCGTAACGCCCGTCGCGATAGGCGATCAGGGCGTCGACCAGCGGCACGCCCAGGGCCTTCATGATCGGCAGGTTGCTGTCGTCCTCGGGTCCTTCGTAGGCGGCCATGAACTCGCGCATCTCGTGCACCTTTTCGTCGCCCACGGCGGCCAGGGCCAGGGCGTAGTGCAGGTCGACGAAGGTCAGAAGATGTTCCTCCGTCCGGCCGCGCACCTTGTCGGCGATCGGCCGCCAGCGGTCGCCCACGTCGATGCCCATGATCTCCAGCCGCTGCAGCAGCGAGGCCGCGTTGCAGAGGTCGAGATATTCCTCGCTCTCGGGTGCGGCGACATGGGCGTCGTACTGCGCCATGACGTCGCCCATGCGGCCCTGGTCCAGCATCATCAGAGCCTCGTGCCACCAGATATGGTTCTGGAAGTTGTTGGCCTTGGTCCAATGGGGGCGCAGGCGGTCGATCCAGGCCAGGCCGTCGGCCTGCCGGTCCTGCATCTCCATCACGTGGGCATAGGCATGGGTCGCCCAGGGGTCGTTGGGCTCCAGCCCGATGGCCGTCTCCGCCGCCGCCTGGGCGCGGGCGTAGTCGCCCGCCTCCTCGAAACCGAAGGCCTGCATGCCCTTGAGGTAGGAGAACCCGGGCACGTCCGCGTCCCAGGCCGGCATGATCCGGTTCACGGAATCGCGGAGCCGCCGCGCGTCGCCCGAATAGAAATTGGCGAAGTGGGCCAGGCGCGCGGCCAGGATGTCGCGCGGATGGTCGAGCAGGATATCCTCCCACACCATGGCCGCCCCCTCCATGTCGCGCGCGGTCCACAGGCCCGCGGCCTCGGCGTGCATCCGTTCGCGCGGCGTGGCGTCGACCGCAAGCTCCTGCGCCTTGGCGGCGGCCGCCTGCGCCTTGGGCACCAGCCCGCCCATGGCCATCAGCATCATGAAATAGGCCTTCAGGCAATGCGCCATGGCCATGTCGCCGTCGGCGGCGAACACGGATTTCAGGCGGTCGCCCGCGTCGGGCGCCATGGACAGGTATCCCTCGATGGCGTGGTCGAAGGCGGCCGCGGCATCCGCGCCGGCGGCCGTCAGGGTGAGGTCACGTTCGTCTTTGAAGATGGCCATGGTCCTGGGATCAATCGTCAGTTCCGTTGTCGATGCGGGAACGCTACACCATATGAAAGCGGGACGCGACCGGGCGCAGGAAGGCAGGAAACCGCCATGAAACAGATGACCGAAACCGACGCGCGGCAGGTCAAGCAGTGGCTCGACGACGGCACCGCCGTCCTCATCGACGTGCGCGAGGCGGAAGAGCTGGCCCAGGCCCGCGTGCCCGGCGCCCTGCACAATCCCATGTCGGCCTTCGACCTGGAGATGCTGGCGAACCTCGACGGCAAGCGCCTGGTGTTCATGTGCGCCATGGGCATGCGCTCCCTGCAGGTCGGCAGCTACCTGTTGCAGAACGACATGGTCGACGACGCCTACAACCTGGCCGGCGGCCTCCAGGGCTGGATGATGGCGGGGTATCCGGTGGAGGCGGGGTGACGCTTCAGGGCCGTTCCGCCCCAATCAGAAATTCCACGTTCCCTTCCGGCCCCGTGATGGGGCTTTCCGTGACGCCCAGCACGCGCCAGCCGCAGGGGCCTTCGACGAAGGCGCGGACCTGATCGCAGACCATCCGGTGGACTTCCGGGTCGCGCACCACGCCGCCCTTGCCGACCTGGCCGGGCCCGGCCTGGAACTGCGGCTTGATGAGGGCGACCAGCTTGGCCCCGGGCGCGGCCAGCGCCATGGCCGGCGGCAGGACCTTTTCCAGGCCGATGAAGCTGACGTCGCAGACGATCAGGTCGATGGGGTCGGGCACCTCGGCGGCGCTCAGATGGCGGGCGTTGGTCTTTTCCAGGACCACCACGCGGCCGTCGGTACGCAGCTTCCAATCGAGCTGCCCGTGGCCCACGTCGACCGCATAGACCTTGGCCGCACCATGGGTCAGCAGCACGTCCGTGAAGCCGCCGGTGGAGGCCCCCAGGTCGAGGCAGGACATTCCCGTGGGGTCGATGCGGAAATGCTCCAGCCCCTTCGCCAGCTTCACCCCGCCGCGCGACACCCAGGGATGGTCCCTGCCCTTCACCGTGATCTCGGCGTCGGCCGCGACCTGCGCCCCCGGCTTGTCCAGGCGGCGGTCGGCGCCGTGGACCAGGCCCGCCATGATCAGCGCCTGCGCCTTGGCGCGGCTGTCCGCCAGGCCGCGCTCCACAAGCAATTGATCCAATCTGATCTTGTCTGACTTGCTCAAGAAACGACGAACCTCACTGTCTCACCGCCTCCGTGGTTCAAAAAACAATTAACCACAGAGATGGTGAGGCGGTGAGAAGATTCTATTTTCCGGTTTCGGAATGCCCGCGTTGCGCCCGGGCCGGCGCGGCCTCAGGCGCGGGCGGGTTCGGTCAGCTCGCCGCTGCGGCCGAGCGCCGCCAGCACCGTGGCGACGATGCCGGCGGCATCCAGGCCCGCCTGGGCACATTGGGCTTCCGGCTTGTCCTGTTCGATGAAGGCGTCGGGCATGGTCACGGCGCGCACCTTGAGGCCGTTTTCCAGCAGGCCTTCGTTGGCCATGAACTGCAGCACCTGGGCGGAGAAGCCGCCGATGGAGCCTTCCTCGACCGTGACCAGCACCTCGTGGCCGGCCGCCAGCCTGCGGACCAGGTCCTCGTCGATGGGCTTGGCGAAGCGCGCGTCGGCGACCGTCGTCGACAGGCCGCGCGCGGCCAGGTCCTCGGCCGCCTTGAGGGCGTCCTGAAGCCGGGACCCCAGCGACAGGATGGCGATCGTCGAGCCTTCGCGGACGATGCGGCCCTTGCCGATCTCCAGCGCCGTGCCCTTGGCCGGCAGTTCGACCCCCACGCCCTCGCCGCGCGGATAGCGGATCGCCGACGGGCGGTCGTCGATGGCGGCGGCGGTCGCCGTCATGTGCATCAGTTCGGCCTCGTCCGCGGGCGCCATGACCACGAAACCCGGCAGGGTGCACAGGTACGGCAGGTCGAAGGCGCCGCAGTGGGTCGAACCGTCCGCGCCGACGTAGCCGGCGCGGTCGATGGCGAAACGCACGGGCAGCGACTGGATCGCCACGTCATGCACGACCTGGTCGTAGGCGCGCTGCAGGAAGGTGGAATAGATGGCGCAGAACGGCTTGTAGCCCTCGGTCGCCATGCCGGCGGCGAAGGTCACGCCGTGCTGTTCTGCGATGCCGACGTCGAAGGCGCGCTCGGGGAATTCCTTGGCGAACTTGTCGACGCCCGTGCCGCCGGGCATGGCGGCCGTGATGGCGACGATCCTGGGATCCTCCTTGGCTTCGGCGATCAGCGCCTTGGCGAACACCGAGGTGTAGCTGGGCGCGTTGGCGATCGCCTTCACCTGCTCGCCGGTGACCACATCGAACTTCGACACGCCGTGGTACTTGTCGGCGGACTGTTCGGCCGGTCGGTAGCCGTGGCCCTTTTCCGTGACCACGTGCAGCAGGACGGGCCCCGGCTCGTTGTCGTCGCGCAGGTTCTTCAGCACTGGCAGCAGGTGATCCAGGTTGTGGCCGTCGATCGGCCCGACGTAATAGAACCCCAGTTCCTCGAACAGGGTTCCGCCGGTCACCAGACCGCGGGCGTATTCGTCGACCTTGGCCGCCGCCTGTTCGATGGAGCGCGGGAACTTCTTGGAAACCTCCTTGGCGAAATGACGGGCCGAGCGGAACGGTTTCGACGAAATGAGTTGCGACAGGTAGGCCGACAGGGCGCCCACGGGGGGTGCGATCGACATGTCGTTGTCGTTCAGGATGACGATCAGCTTGGCGTCCATCGACCCGGCGTTGTTCATGGCCTCGTAGGCCATGCCGGCGGTCATGGCGCCGTCGCCGATGACGGCGATCACGTTCTTGGGCCTGCCGTCCAATTTGCTGGCCACGGCCATGCCGAGCCCGGCCGAGATCGAGGTCGAGCTATGCGCCGCGCCGAACGGGTCGTATTCGCTTTCCGTGCGCTTGGTGAAACCCGACAGCCCGCCGCCCTGGCGCAGGGTATGCATGCGCGATCGCCGCCCGGTCAAAATTTTGTGAGGATAGCACTGATGGCCGACATCCCAGATCAAACGGTCGTCCGGGGTGTTGAATACATGGTGAATCGCCACGGTCAATTCGACCACCCCCAGGCTGGCGCCCAGGTGCCCCCCGGTGATCGATACACTGCGTACCGTATCGTGGCGCAATTCATTCGCAAGCTGCTTCAAGTCGTCAGGGGCAAGGTCCCGCATGTCCTTGGGATCATTGATTTTATCAAGGATCGGCGTGGTATTTTCTTGTTCCAAATGATTGCCCTCGTGTTCCCTCGGAACGATCCCACCGGACCGCAGCCGATCGAAATTTCCGCAAATTTACCGGTCAGTTTCGACGCTCGACGATAAAGCGCGCCAATTGCCTTAGAAGGTCGCCCTTTTCGCCAAAGATTTCAAGATGTCCCGCCGCCTGCTCGCTGAGCATGGCCGCCTGCTGACGGGCCTTTTCGACGCCCAGCAGCGACACGAAGGTCGCCTTGTTGGCGCCGGCGTCCTTGCCCGTGGCCTTGCCGACCGTCTTGGCGTCGCCTACCACGTCCAGCAGGTCGTCGGCGATCTGGAACGCGAGGCCGACGTCATGGGCATAGGCGTGAAGGGCGGCGCGGGCTTCGTCCGACGCCTTGCCCAGGATCGCACCCGATTCCGCCGACACGGCAATCAGGTCGCCGGTCTTCATGCGCTGCAGGCGGGTGATCTGGGCCACGTCGAGATGGTTCTTTTCGGCCCACAGATCCATCATCTGGCCGCCGACCATGCCGTGTGCCCCCGCCGCCTTGGCCAGCGCCAGCACCAGGTCGGCGCGGACCCTGGGGTCCGAATGGGTCGCGGGATCCGCCAGCACCTCGAACGCCCCGGTCAGCAGGGCGTCACCGGCAAGGATCGCCGTCGCTTCGTCGAACTTGACGTGGCAGGTCGGCTGGCCGCGGCGCACGTCGTCGTCATCCATGGCCGGCAGGTCGTCGTGGACCAGAGAATAGCAATGCACCATTTCGACGGCCGCCGCCGCACGCAGGGCGGATCGGGAATCGACGCCGAACAGGGAGGCGCTCTGCGTCACCAGGAACGGGCGGACCCGTTTGCCGCCGCCCAGCGCGGCATAGCGCATGGCCTCGACCACGCGCGCTTCGGGCGTGTCCGTGAGTGGCATGAGGGCGTCGAGGACCGCCGTTACCCGGCTGGCGTTATCGCTCAGCGCGGCCTGAAACTCCGAATCGGAATCTTTCATCTTCTTGGTTATCCGGGACTATTCTTGGTCAGCGGGTTCGCTGGACAGGCTGCCGCCGGCACCAACGACGATCTTGTCGACACGCAGTTGCGCTTCCTTCAGCCTGGCCTCGCAATGGGACTTCAGCGCGACGCCCCGCGAATAGGCGTCGATCGCCTGATCGAGCGACCCCGCCCCCTGCTCGAGCCCGCGCACGATGTCCTCCAGCTCGGACATCGCGTCCTCGAAGCTCATGGCGCGGATGTCCTCGGGAATCTCCGTATCCGCGGCGGCGCCTTGGGATTTCTGCTTGGCCATGGAATACCTTATCGATAAGGCGCGGGAGTGTATGCGCCCCGCCCCCGTACCGCAAGCGCGAAGACCGGCCGCGGCGGCGGATTTCCTGGGATTTACCGAGTCATCAGGGCGCGCACGTGCCCGGCGGCGCTTTCCGCCAGGGCGTTCAGGTCGTAGCCCCCTTCCAGACATGACACGACCCGGTCCTCACAGCAGTCGCGGGCAATCCGCAGCAACTCGACCGTCACCCACACGAAGTCCTCGGTCGTCAGCATCAGGGAAGCCAGCGGGTCACGGGCATGGGCGTCGAACCCGGCCGAGATGATCAGAAAGTCCGGGTTGAACTTGCGCAGCGCCGGCAGCACCCGGTCGCGATAGCCCCGGCGGAACGCGTCGGTGCCCTCGCCCGGGCTGAGCGGCAGGTTGCAGATGTTGTCGGCGACGCCCGTGTCCTGAACCCTGCCCGTGCCCGGATAGGCCGGCCACTGGTGGGACGAAGCGTAGAACAGATCGGCGTCGTTCTGGAACGAATGCTGGGTGCCGTTGCCGTGGTGCACGTCGAAGTCGACGACCGCGACCTTTTCTATACCCGCCGTCTTCCGCGCATGGCGGGCGGCGATGGCGACCGTGTTGAACAGGCAGAACCCCATGGCCTGCGACGCCTCGGCATGATGCCCGGGCGGGCGCACGGCGCAGAACGCGTTACGCGCGGCACCGGCCAGCACGGCGTCCACCGCGGAGCAGGCGGCACCCGCCGCTCGGCGCGCCGCTTCGGCCGATTTCGGCGACATGCTGGTGTCCGGATCCAGATACACACGACCTTCGGTCGGCACGTTATCCATGATGGTTTTCACGTAGTCGTGGCCATGGTTGGTTTCGACCTCGGCCAGATCGATCTCCGGCGCTTCCAGGCGCTGCAGGTCGGCGAAAGGCTCCGTCTCCAGGGCCTGCATGACGGCGCGCAGGCGCTCCGGACATTCAGGATGACCGCGCCCGGGATCGTGCTCCACACAGGACTGGTGGAAATAAAGCTGCGTCGCCATGTGCCTTGTTCCTCTCCCCGGCGCGGGCGATCCCTACTGGCCTGCCGATCCCGTCAGGACCCGGAGATAGTCCACGAGGTCGGCAAGCCGTTCCTTGTCCGGCACCCGCTGGACCGGCATCTTGGTGCCCGGCAGAAACTTGTCGGGCCCCTTGTCGAACAGTTCGAATAACGTCTTTTCGTTCCAAGTAAAGGACTTGTTCCTGAGCGCCCGGGAATAGTTGTAGCCCTCGACCGCCCCCACCCGGCGGCCCCACAGGCCTTCGAAGTGGGGGCCGGATCGGGTCGCCGCCTGGGCGTCCAGCGCGTGACAATTGGCGCATTTAGTGAACAGCTTGGCGCCGGGATGATTGCTCGACAACCAGGGCTGTCTGCCCCGCTTGTCCTCGGCGCGCAGGCCGATGCGGTCGCCCGTCTCGAGATGCCAGACGGCGGTGCTCTCGTCGGCGCTCGCCGTCAGGGCGAAGCGCCCGTCCGGCGTGAAACGGGCGGCCCAGACGATCTTGTCATGTGCCTGGATTGTCTTGAGAACGTCGCCCGTGTCCAGGTTCCATTCCACCAAGCGGCCGTCGCGCCCCGCCGACAGGGCACGGCGACCATCTGGCGACACGTCGGCGGCATAAACCTGCCCATTCCGGTCCTCGCCGTGCATCAGAATGGAAATCTGTCTGCCGGTCTTTACGTCCCACAGGCGCAGCGTGCGGTCGATGCTCGCCGTCAGAAGGCGCCGCCCGCCTGAAAACGCGCGCATCTTGGTGATACCCTGGCGATGGCCTTCCAGGAGGCCCTGCGGACGGCCGTCGGCGATGGACCAGATGCCCACCTTGCCGTCATGGTCGCCGGCGGCGATCCAGGCGCCGCCGTTGACGAAGGCGACATCGTTGACCGGTGCCGAATGCTCGATCGCCCTGACCGTCTCTCCCGTCGCAAGGTTCCAGATGCGCACGGTCTTGTCCCAGGACCCGGTGGCGACCCGTGTGCCGTCCGGGGACACCGCCGCCGCCATGACCTTGTGCCCGTGGCCTTCCAGGCGGCGCACCAGTTTTCCCGATGGCACCTCCCAGACGATGGCGGTTTTGTCGTCGCTGGTGGTGACCGCATGCTTGCCGTCGGGCGCGAACACGGCGCCGGTCACGGGGCCCCGGTGCGCGTCCAGGACGGCAAGTTCGGTCTGCGTGCCGAAGTCCCACAGCCGGGCCGTGAAATCGAAGCTGGCGGTGACCACGAAACGGCCGTCCGGCGAGATGTCGACGGATCGCACCATGCCGCCGTGACCGATGAGGTCGGCACGCGCGCCGAGCGCCGGGACAAGCGCGAGCACAAGGATCGCCCCCAGGCAGACCGACGCCAAGCGAGAGCGGAAGGTCGCGGGTTCGGCCCTCCCGAAGGCCTGTCGGTGGAAGCGAGGGGCGGTCAGGATTGGCATGACCGGTATATTGGTAGAAGCCTTGCTCCTTGCCAACCGCCTTTTCGTCTCGCGCAAATCCACAAATTTTTCCGGGATTTAAATGCAAATATGCTTGCAATGCTGATTGCGGGCCAACCGGCCCACGCCTAAACTGGCGCTGCGCGAAGGCCCCGGCCCCATGCAGGCCCGAACCAGAGGAACGTCCCTTGATCTCCGCAGCCCGGCTCGCTCTTGTCTCCCGCTTTCTCCTCGTCCCGGCATTCCTGATGGCCCTGGCGTCGCTCCGGACGCCGGCGCAGGCACAGGACGCCGTGCCCGTCGTCGTGGACCGGGTGGTCGCCGAAGCCTCGCATCAGAACGTTCCGGTGCTGGGCCGCTTCGTCGCCCGTCAGGCTGGTCCCGTGGCGGCGCGGATCAGCGGCCCCGTGGCCGAATTCAAGGTCGAGGTGGGCGACCGCGTGGCCCGGGGCGACGTCTTGGCGGTCCTGGTCAAGGACAGCCTGAAGTGGGAGCGCGAGTTGAAGGCGGCCGAGTTGAACCGTTTTCAGGCGGCCCTGGAAACTGCCCAGGAGACCCTGAAGCTGCGCCGGCAGGAACTGTCGCGCCTGGAGGGACTGCGCAAGTCGTCGGCGTTCTCGCAGGCCCGCCTGGACGACAAGATGCAGGAAGTCGCCGTCGCCAAGGCTCAACTCGCCGTCGCGCGAGGTCAACTGGAAAGCGCCAAGGCGAGCCTGAAGCTGGCCGAAATCAACCTGTTCAACGCGGACGTGATCGCCCCCTACGGCGGCGTCGTGTCACGCCGTCACACCGAGGCCGGCGCCTTCGTCAACCTGGGCGCCCCCCTGATCAATCTGATCAACGACACGGACCTGGAGATCGAGGCCGACGTGCCCGCCCGCAACGTCGGCGGCCTGACACCGGGCGTCCGCGTTCCGGCCGCGCTGTCCGCCACCAAGACGTTCACGGCCGCCGTCCGCGCGGTCGTTCCCGACGAGAACCCGCAGACCCGCACCCGCACTGTGCGTTTCCTGCCCAGGGACCTGCCGGATGATGCCGCCATTGCAGCCAACCAGAGCGTGACCCTGAGCATTCCCGCCACGCGCTCGGAAAAGGTCGTCACCGTGCACAAGGATGCGGTTCTCAACCGCCTGGGAAAGACCATCGTGTTCCTGAACCAGGACGGCAAGGCCCTGGTCCGGCCAGTCCGTCTGGGCGACGCGGTGGGCAGCCGCCTGATCGTCGAAGGCGGTCTGGCCGTCGGCGATCTTGTCGTCGTGCGCGGCAACGAACGCCTGCGCCCGGGTCAGGCGATCTCGTTCGACCCGCCGCCGGAAAGCAATGCCTCCGGGGTCAAGGCCCCCGCCGCCGAAGTCCCATCGGCGACAAAACCCAAGACCTGAGGCGGGGAGCCGCGCGCCCATGGACCTGATCCGGCTATCGATCCAGCGCCCCATCGCCGTCGTGGCGGCGGTCCTGATGCTGATCCTGTTCGGAGTGGTGGCGCTCTACTCGATCCCGATCCAACTGACGCCGGACATCCGCAAGCCGGTCATCAGCATCGAGACCGTGTGGCCGAGCGCCGCCCCGGCGGAGGTCGAACGCGAAATCATCGTGAAGCAGGAAGACGTGCTGAAGGGTATCGAGGGGCTGGAGGAAATCCGGTCGGAATCCCAGGACGGGCGCGGACGCATCACCTTGGAATTCGCCATAGGCACCAACATGGACAGGGCGCTGGTGCTAACCTCCAACCGCCTTTCCCGGGTCGACGGCTATCCCGACGAAGCGGACGAGCCGTCGATCCAGACCGCCGGCGCGGAGGACAACCCCATCGCCTGGTTCGTCATCATCCGCAAGCCGGGAAACATCGACGAAATCCACCGCTTCGGCGACTTCGCGGAAGAGGTGATCCAGGACAGATTCGAGCGCGTGCCCGGCGTGGCGCGGGTCAACCTGTACGGCGCCGCGCGCAAGGAGATGACGGTCTTCGTCGAACCGGAACGCATGGCGCGCTACGGCCTGACCGTGTCGGACGTGGTCGACAAGCTGCGCGCCGCCAACTCGTCCGTATCGGCAGGCGACGTGGACGAAGGCAAGCGCCGCTACGTGGTTCGTACGGAAGGAAAATTCCAGAACCTGGATGACGTCGCCGGAATCATCCTGCGATCCGACCGCGACGCCGCGACCGGTCGTTTCGCCCGCGTCACCGTGGGCGACATCGCCACCGTGGCCTGGGACACCTCCAAACCGACCGAACGCATTCGCTTCAACGGCCGGCCGGCCATGGCCTTCAACGCGGTACGTGAGGACGGCGCCAACGTGATCGAGGTCATGCGCGGCATCCGCGAGGCGGTGAGGGACCTGAACGAGTTCGCCCTGCCGTCGCAGGCACTTGAACTGCGCCAGGTCTACGACGAAACCGTCTACATCAATTCGTCCATCGATCTGGTGCAGCAGAACATCCTGGTCGGCGGCGCGCTGGCCGCCCTCATGCTGTTGCTGTTCCTGCGTTCGGGCGGCGCCACGTTGATCGTCTCGATGGCGATCCCGGTGTCGGTGATCGGCGCCTTCGTCGCCATGGCCGCCATGGGCCGTTCGCTTAACGTGATATCGCTGGCCGGCATCGCCTTTGCCGTCGGCATGGTCGTGGACGCCGCGATCGTGGTGCTGGAGAACATCTTCCGCCATCGCGAACTGGGCCGCACGCGGGCCGAGGCTGCGTACCGCGGGGCCAAGCAGGTCTGGGTCGCCGTGTTGGTGTCTGCGCTGACCACGGTGATGGTGTTCATCCCTATTCTGGTCATGGACCTGGAGGCGGGCCAGCTGTTCCGCGACATCGCCGTGGCGCTGTCGGTCTCCGTGCTGATCTCCCTTCTGGTCGCCATCACGCTGATCCCGGCGCTCTCCAACCGCATTCTGGGATCGCCCGGCGAGGACAGCATCGTGCGCCGTCGTATCCCCGGGGTCGACGACTTCGCGGCACTGTTCATGAAGGCCATCATGGGCCTGACCCAATGGGTCACGGCGTCGCGGCTGCGCTCGGTCGCCGTCGTCACCGTGCTGTGCGGGGTGTGTTCGGGGATCACCTGGCTGCTGCTGCCGAAGCTGGAGTATCTCCCCAGCGGCAACCGCAACCTGATCATCGGCTTCATCGTGCCGCCGCCGGGCTATAACCTGGACACCATGGAGCAGATCGCGCGTGGCTACGAGAAAGAGGTCTTTCCCTTGCTGGCCGAGGTTTCGGGGCCGGAGCCCGACGCCCAGGGCAGGCCGAAGTTGAACCGCTTCTTCTTCGTCACCTTCCGCGGCCGCACCATCCTGGGCGCCGCCGCGCACGATCCCGCGCGGGTCAAGGACCTGATCCCGATCCTCAGCGAAGCAGCCTTCAAGGAGCCGGGCACCCTCGGCCAGATCACCCAGCGCTCCTTGTTCGGGCGCGGCGTCACCGGCACCCGCGCCATCGAACTGAACATCCTGGGAAGCGAACTGGAACCCCTGATGGAGACGGCGTTGAAGGCCTTTGTCCGGGTGTCGGGCGAGTTCCCCCGCAAGCAGGGCAACCAGGTCCGGCCGCAGCCGGAACTCGTGCTCGGCGCGCCCGAACTGCGCATCCTGCCCAATCGGGTGAAACTGGCCGACAACGGCGTTACCGCGCGCCAATTGTCCGACACCATCGACGCTTTCAACGACGGCCTGCGCATCGCCGAGATAACCGTGGGCAACAAGCTGGTCGACCTGATGATCAAGGGGCCGCTGGACCAGGTCACGGAGACCCAGGGCATCAGCAGCCTGCCGGTGGTGACCTCGGCCGGTCTGATCATCCCCGCGTCGTCCCTTGCCGAGATCAAGATGACCACCGGCCCGACCCAGATCAATCACTTCGAACGTCAGCGCACGGTGACGCTGTCGATCCTGCCGCGCGACGACGTGCCGCTGGAAGTGGCACTCGACATCATCCGCGCCAAGATCATCGAGCCCATGTACGCGGAAGGCCTGCCGCCCGGCACGTCGCTGCGCATCACCGGCACGGCGGACAAACTACACCAGACCTGGCAGGCAATGAAGCTGGACCTGGGCATCGCCGTGATCATCGTCTACCTGGTCATGGCGGTGCTGTTCGAAAGCTTCCTCTATCCCCTGATCATCATGCTGTCGGTGCCGCTGGCGACCGCGGGCGGCGTTGTCGGATTGTCGCTGTTGAACCTGTTCATGTTCCAGCCGCTCGACATGTTGACTCTTCTGGGCTTCGTGATCCTGATCGGCATCGTCGTCAACAACGCCATCCTTCTGGTCCACCAAACCCTGGTGCACATCCACGAGGACGGCATGGCGCCGAGCGACGCCATCCGCGAAGCGACGAGCAACCGCATCCGCCCGATCTTCATGTCGACCCTGACCAGCGTATTCGGGATGATGCCGCTGGTGATGTTCCCGGGCGCGGGCTCGGAACTCTACCGCGGCCTGGGGTCCGTGGTGCTGGGCGGCCTCTCGCTGTCGGCAATTCTGACGCTGGCGATCATTCCGCCGCTGCTTACGCTGGTCGTGGGAGTCGGCGAGCGGCGCAGGAAATCGTCGGCCGGACGGGGAAGCGGCCCCCGTGCGGCGGACCCGCAGGCCGCGGAATGAACGTTTTCCCCGCCGTTCCGGGTGGGAAACCGGTGTAATCGAAAGTATGGGGGCACCCTGGCCTTTTGTCCGGTTTATTTGGAAACCGATATTGCTTATATAACCGGCGACCAGCCAACCGCGCGCAGCCTCGAGGGTGAACGGGCGCGGTCAATAGCAACAACAAGTGCCACAACAAGGACAACAAAAACCGTCATGCCAACCTATACCGTTGAACAGAACTACGAACAGGCCAGCGCCCTTCTGAAGGCCATGAGCAACCCTCACCGCCTTCTGGTGCTGTGCCACCTGGCCCGCGGCGAAAAATGCGTGGGCGAACTCGAAGCCATCGTCGGGCTTTCCCAGTCCGCTCTGTCGCAACATCTGGCGCGCCTGCGCCACGACGGCATCGTCAAGACCCGCCGCGACGCGCAGACGATCTATTATTCCCTGCAGGGTGACGAGGCGACGACCATTATCGAGGCGCTGGCCGGCCTGTATGAGGCACCGGCGGCCGTCGAAGCCACGCGCATCGCCGTCTGACGGGAACGACCCTGGCATGGGGGCGGCGCTGCCGCCGCCCCCGCCGGATCGCTTAGTGCTTGCCGAGGCCCAGGATCGCCCGCGCCTCGTCGGGCGTCGCCACCGAGGACCCCAGGTTTTCGATGATGGTCGCGGCCCGTTCGACCAGTGCCGCGTTCGACGGCGCCATCTCGCCAGGGCCCAGGTAGATATTGTCTTCCAGGCCGACCCGAACGTTGCCGCCCAGGAGAACCGCCTGGGCGACCATCGGGAACTGCTGGCGAGAGATGCCGAAGGCCGACCAGGGCGCGCCCGCGGGCAGACGGTCGCGCATGTGCATCATCGCCTCGGGCGTCGCCGTGGCGCCGTAGGAAATCCCCAGGCAGAGCTGGAAATACGGCGGCTCGTCGATGTGGCCTTCCTTGATGAGCTGCTTGCACAGTTCGATGTGGCCGGTGTCGAAGACCTCCAGTTCCGGCTTAACGCCCGCCGCCTTGATGCGGTCGGCCATGATGCGCATGTGGCGCGGCACGTTCATGAAGGCCCGTTCGCCGAAATTCATGGTCGCCACGTCGAGCGAGCAAATCTCCGGCTTCAATATCTCGACATGCTCGGTCCGCCTGGCCGGGCCGACATATTCCGTACCCTCGGCCGGAACCAGGGGATCATCGTCGCTCGGCATGTAGCGCGCGCCCGGCCCCGTGGTCAGGTTGATGATCATGTTGGAGCCGGCGTCGCGGATGCGCTCCGTGACTTCCTTATAGTACTCGAACTCCATGCTCGGCTTGCCCGTTTTCGGGTCGCGCACGTGGATGTGGCAGACCGCAGCGCCGGCCGTGGCGGCGTCAAGCGAGGACTGCGCGATCTGTTCCGGCGTGACGGGGGTCGCCTTGGTTTTTTCGGGTGTCGGCGCCGACCCGGTGACAGCGCAGGTGATGATGGTCTTTTGGCTCATGGCCGGTCCTCCCAATGGTGAGTGCCTTCATGTTATTTAAGCCGTCCCGTCGGCAATCCGGAAACGATATACCCCAAGAGCGTCGGTCTCGCGGCGCACCCGGCCGAGCGTCATCAGGTAATGGAGATGCGCCAGGCTCTCGCCGATGGCGAAGAACATCTGGTGGGTGTCCATCTCGCGCTTGAACAGGTGCTCCAGCACGTCGACCGCCGTGGCGCCGCCCACGGCGTCGCGCGCCGCACAGGCGGCCTGGGCCGCGTCCAGGCGCTCGGCATGGTGGGCCGCCAGGTCGTCCAGGCGTTCGAGCAGGCCGCGGAACGGCCAGTTGTGGGACGGCAGGACCAGCGTGTCCGCCGGCAGGTCCTTGAAACGCTTCAGGCTGTCCAGGAACCGTGCCAGCGGATCGGCCTCCGGCTCCTGCGGCCAGACCGAGACGTTGGGGCTGATCTTGGGCAGGATCTGGTCGCCGGAGATCAGGACGCCCAGATCCGCGCAGTACAGGCAGGCGTGCTCGGGCGAATGGCCGTTGCCCTCGATGACTTTCCAGGAATGCCGGCCGATGGCAATCTCGTCGCCGTGGGCGATGCGGCGGATGGCGGCGGGAATGGGCGCGATGTTGCCGCCGTACCGCCCGACCCGGCGATCGACCTGGGCCAAGCGGTCGCCGGTGAAGCCGGCCGCCTTGTAGAAGGCGTGGAACACAGGGCCCGCCGTCTGCCCCGTTTCGAAGCTCAGCATGCGGCCCGTGGCCCATTCCGTATAGGGCATCCACAGGGGTGCCTTGAACCGCTCGGCCAGCCAGCCGGCCAGGCCCACATGGTCGGGGTGGAAATGGGTGACGATGATGCGCGTGACCGGCCGGCCGCCGAGCGTGCGGGCGAACACGCTGTCCCAGGCATCGCGGGTCTCGTCCGTGTTGATGCCCGTGTCGACCAGGGTCCAGCCGTCGCCGTCCTCCAGCATCCACAGGTTGATGTGATTCAGTTTGAACGGAAGCGGCATGCGCAACCAGCGCACGCCCGGCGCGACTTCCCGGGTATCGCCGGTGGGCGGTTCGCCGTCGAAAGCGTAGTCGGGTCTGAAGGCCACGGAAGATTGGGCTCCGGATGGTCGTCTAGGCGGGATATTGACCGTTACCACGCCGACCGGCGCGCGGGCAAGCCGGTCGCGCATCCTTCCTAAAGTCCTTCACTTGCGGGGGACGCCGCCACCGTGCGTCCCGACGGAAACCGGATGATGACCTTGGTCCCCCGGCCCAGCTCGCTCTCCAGGTCCAGAGTCCCCCCGTGCATCTGTATCAGTTCGCGGCAGATGGACAGGCCGATGCCGGCGCCGTTCCGGTTGTGCGTGCGGCCGCCGGTGGGGGCGAGCTGTACGAATGGCTCGAATGCCTTGGAAATATCCTGCGGCGCGATGCCGATCCCCTGATCCTCGACCTCGATCCGGATGGCGCCGCCGTCCAAGGCCGCGCGCAGCGTGACATCCTTGCCGTCGGAAAACTTGGCGGCATTGAACAGGACATTGATAAGGATTTGGCGAATACACCGTTCATCCCCCATGAAACGGGGCAGATCGCCTGCGAATTCCGTCCTCAGCGGCAGGGCATGCACGTTATCGCTGCCACGGGCGCCCGGCCGATAGACGGTGATCGGCGGGAGATCGCGAACCAGGTTCGCTAGGTCGATGGGCGCTTCCACCAAGCGAAGCTCTCCGGCTTCGATCCGCGAGAAGTCGAGTACGCCCTGAACCACGGACTGCAAGTGCACGCCGCTACGGTGGATGCCGTCGGCATACTCCTTGTAACGGGGGTCGAGAGGCCCGAACACCTCGGCTCCCATGACCTGGGAAAAGCCGATGATCGGGTTCAAGGGCGTCAGCAGTTCGTGGCTCATCTTCGCGAGGAATCGGGACTTTGCAAGATTGGCGGCGATCGCCGTTCGCGACCAGATGTAGGCCAGCACGACCGCGGCGACCGCCAGGACCAGGGTCATCGCGCCGATGGACACGGCAAGGTCCTTGAACAGTGCGTCACCGGGGCGGTCCTGCGTCCACGTCACCGATGCGGTTTCGCCGCCGTCCACCCCCTCGAGGCCAACGGCGGGGCCGATTCCGGCGGTGTCCCTCAGTCTGAAATCCACAAGCAGGAACCGCCCGCCAAGGGAGGCCATGAGGTCATCGTCCAGCGCGCGGAAGAAGACCAGAACCGGGCGTGCCCCCATCTGCACCTGCTCGGACGTGGGCTCTTCGGGCGTGACGGAGCTTGCGGCGATCAGATACACCTTGCCCTGCCAGGCCACGAAGGCGCTGGCGCTTTCCGCTCTGACGGCCGGAACGGGGCGCAGTCTGGCGAGGAAAGCGGGCGCGGCGGGCCCCAGGAACGTCATCCCTTCGGCGGGAAGTCCCGGAGACTTCGTCGAGAAGTAGACCGTGCGGTTCCCGGGATCGAGAACGTAGGTCCCGGTGTAGCCGAACTGGGTCTGCATGTAGGTGCCGATATTGGTTTCGGCCCAGGCGGGATCGATCCCCTTCGCCGCCTGCGTCACCATGTCGTTCCACCAGGCATAATCGACAGCGCGACCGATCAGGTCCTGACGCAGGGTGCCCATGGCGGTTTCCGCCAAATGCAGGGAATTACCACGCGCCTGGGCATTCTCGCGGTCGGCGGCCAGGCTGATGAAGTGAAACACCGCGCCAAGGGCGATGACGAAGAACAGCGTCGAGAAAACGACGGGCTGCCAGAAGTGCCGCGGCATGCGGAAGTTGGAGCTGAACGGGTCCTCGGGCGTTGCCATGCGGACTTTCTCTAAGGTGCCGCTCCTCCCCCAAGGGCGTGGTCACATGCGATGGATATATCGACATCCAATGTGCTAGGCAATCGCCATCATCAGCAAATGGTTATGTGCGCCATCGGACGCCCGTACGGTCCCTGCGCGGCCGGGGCGCCAGGGAAATCCCGTCGTCCGACGCGCTCCAGTAAAAGTCGGCAAGGGCTTGGTGGTCCAGGTGTGTCGGCGCAACGATGAAATAATCCGGGTCGTTTCGCGATACGTATGCGAGATGCGGTTTCATGGCCCCTAGGGCGCCGTGCGATAAATATGAAGCAATTCTGACGGCTCTGGGCCGACCGTCCAAGGCGGCGGCGAAACGGCGGGTCAGTGGGTCTGCGTGTATTCGACGCCCTGGGCGACGATCCATCGCAGCTCTTCCTTCATCAGGTCGACGTGGCGCGACGACTCGGCGCGCAGCAGGGCCTGGATGATCGCCGTCTGCACGGGTGCCGGCATTTCGTGGAAGTTCTCCAGCATCAGGAACTTGACGCTGGGCCGCACGGTTTCCGACATCAGCAGGCTGATGACCAGCTTCTTGCGGATGTCGTTGCGCATGTTGCCGGCTTCGGTCAACTGGAAGAACTCCTGCACGAACTGCCGCGGCGACACGCTGCCGTCCATCAGGTTGTGCAGGTTCTGGCGCAGGGCCTGGGTGTATTCGGCGCGCGTGCGCACGATGAAGCGCGAGGTCTCGCGGCGCAGCTTGGCGATGGCGTTGGGGTCGAAGGCGCTTTCCGTGATCAGCGAAATCGCGTTCTTGACCGCCTCGTGTTTGGTGATGTCGCCGACGATCTCGAACATGCCGGTGATCAGCGGCGTCTTGCGCCCCAGCGGCGACAGGCGCGCCGCGGCGGCCAGCGCCATGGGCGCTTCCGGATCGCGGGCCGAGACGAGAGCCAGCGGCAGCGGGTCTTCGAGACCGCCGAGGTCGATGGTCGAATTCAGGAAGTTCTCCGGGGCCAGGAACTTGTCCACGGCCGTGGGAACGATCAGCGGTTCGCGTTTCTTGTAGCGGGTCTTGATGTCCAGCGCCGTCTTGACGCCCTCTTCCGTCAACCCCAACAGTCTCGCACTCATACGTCCCTCGTCATCCCCTAGGCCCCGAGGCCGTTAGTCCCCCAAGACACGTTCCCGTCGGCCGCGGCCCCCCGGCCGCGCGAACGCCGTCAGGTCGCGACCATGTCCAGGCGACCGATGTCCGCGGCCTGGCCGCGCTCCACGCCCGCGAACCGACGGCCCGCGAACACATTACGATTTCGCCAACTCAAGAACAAGCGCAGGCCCGCCTCCATCTGTGCGCGGTCGAACCCGCAGTTGAAGGCCTGCTGCTGCTGCAGATTGTCGCGCGCCCGCAATATCCGGGTCTGGCCCGCCTCGTTCAGCCCCTGGAACAGGGACCCGACAACGGCGGATTCCGCGCCCCGGCGTTCCACCAGGGCGTCCAGGATCAGCGTCAGGAAGGCGATCAGCCTGGCAGGCATGCGGGATTCTCCGCTGCGCCAGGCCGTCACGGCGGCGGGAGACGTCGACAGTGCCTGGGCCAGGTCGGCGTTGGACACGCCCAATTCCGTCAGTCCTCGAAACACCGGATATACGTCCCTTTTCTCGGCAGCGCTTTCTGCAATGCTGGTCATCCGTCGGTTCCTTGTTGCTGGACATCCCTGACACCAGTTCTAAGGACCGAACGGTAAAAAAGTATTAACCTCGATTTGTTTTGAACATGACGGCGGTCACACTATGAAAATTAATCCCGTCCTCGTGCCGTCCGCCAACCCGGATCCCCGCCGTGCGCGCCGGGATTGACCTGGGCGGCACCAAGATCGAGGGGCTGGTGCTGGACGGTGCGGGGATCGCCCTGGCGCGCCGCCGCATCCCCGCCCCGCGCGGCGACTACGACGCCACGGTGGCGGCGATCTCTACCCTGGTCGGCGGTCTGGAAGCCGACGCCGGGCCGGTCACGCACGTCGGAGTCGGCATCCCCGGCACCGTTTCCCCGGCCACGGGCCTGGTCAAGAACGCCAATTCGACCTGGTTGATCGGCCGTCCCTTCGACAAGGACCTGGAAACCGTCCTGGGGCGTCCGGTACGGCTCGCCAACGACGCCAATTGTTTCGCCGTGTCCGAGGCCGCGGACGGCGCCGGCCAGGGGGCCGCCGTGGTGTTCGGGGTGATCCTGGGAACCGGTGTGGGCGGCGGAATCGCCTTGGGCGGGCGGGCGGTCACGGGCCGCAACGCCGTCGCCGGCGAATGGGGCCACAATCCCCTGCCCTGGCCGCAGGACGACGAACGGCCCGGCCCCCGATGTTATTGCGGCCTGGACGGCTGCATAGAGACCTTCCTGTCCGGCCCGGCGCTGGCCCGCGACCACAAGGCCGCCACGGGCGAAGACCTGGACGCGCCGGAGATCGCCGCCCGGGCCCAGGCCGGCGACGCCGGCGCCGCCCGGACCCTGACCCGTTACGAGGGCCGCCTGGCCCGCGCGCTCGCCACGGTCGTCAACGTCGTCGACCCAGACGTCATCGTACTGGGCGGAGGGCTGTCGAACCTGTCGCGGCTTTATGACGCGGTGCCCGAACTCTGGGGCCGCTGGATATTCTCCGACGCGGTCGCGACGCGCCTGGCCCCCGCCCGTCACGGCGACGCCTCGGGGGTGCGCGGCGCGGCCTGGCTGTGGCGGCCGGAAGAAATGGATTCCATATAAATTACAATCAATTAAATGATTTCCGGCGAGGCGGGCGGTAGACCATAATCACACCACTGTATTCAAACCGGCGGAGGTGTTGCGGACATGCCTTGGTTGGTTTTCACCGTCGCGGGGGCGCTCGCCCTGTCGGCGGCGTTGCACCATCTGGGGCCCGCCGTCATGGTCCTGGCGGGCACCGGCCTGCCGTTTGCCCTGCTTGCCTTGCTGTCGGTGGCGAACGGAATGCGACGCCTGCGCACCGGCGAGATCGCCTCGGGCATGGCTCTCGAGGTCCTGGGGCTGGGGGGCATCCTGCTGCTGGCCGTGATGGGCCGCTGGGCCTGGCTCAACTATTTCTAGGAAGCAGAGGGCGCGGCGTCAGCAACCGCCCTTGAGCGGTTCGACCTTCACAGGCGTCATGCGGATCGCGAAGTCGCTGAAATACTGGATGATCCGCTCGGCGACGCCGTCGGCGCGATAGTCGACCTCAAGCTCGAACACCGGTGTGCCCTCGCCCGACTTTAGCGAGAAGAACGCCGCCTGGTACCGCCACACGGGCAGATCCCGCTTGAACCCGGCCTTGCGCAGCATTTCCCGCGCCTTGGCGTCCCGCTCCTTGGGCCGGACGAAGTAGACGTTGGTGTCGTAGGGATTGTCCAGGCTGCCGCCGTCGAACAGGGGGCGCGAAAAGACCTTCTTGCCCGCGGACGCGGCCTTCAGGCTGGCGATCAGGTGGGCGGTCGGGAACAGCGCCCCCGCCGGCAGCGGAACCTGCTTCGCGACGTCGCCGGTGAAGGCGGCCTCGCCCCCCTTGCCGGGATCGAGCCGCGCCGTGCCCTTCAGCTCCTCCTCGAGCTGCTCGTTGCGCTTGTGCTGCAGGTTGAAGCCGTAGTCGCGGCCGTCCCTGGACTCCCAGCTTGTGAAGGTCCAGTCCGTGCGGACCGGCGTTTCCTCGCCGTAGACGACGTCTAGGACGATGCGGTTTTCGACGATCCAGCGCTCGCAGGTATCCGTGAATTCGTAGGCCATCAGGCCGCGGGCCGCCGTCGGGCCGATGCCGTCGCGGCTTTGGTGAAGCGTGATCTCGTAGGCCGCCCGGTGGCTCGCCAGCTTGGGCTCCGCCATCTGGCCCGCGTCAACGGGCCGTTCCCCCAGTACGCCGAGCCCGAAGGCGAGCAGAACCAAGCCCCCGGCGACAAGCGTCGAACGGCGGGACACAGGCAGGTCCCGGCGACGGGAGATCCCCTTTATCGGCATGGCGACGTTTCTTCCCAAGAGCAAATTCGCACCTGGAAGACTAGAACATTATCCCGCCAGGTTGAACCGTTCTGATGCGCCAGGCTGGCCGCCTCCCCCTCTTCCGGCGGCAAATTCTGCCCGACGAGCGGCAGATTTTGCCGAGTTTCCGGCGATCCCGCATGGCCATCTTCCGTTAAGCATATGAAAAACCGTGATCTGCCGGCTGGCCCGTCTTTTGCGTCTGATAGCGGTGAGAAAATGGATGTGGCGAAGCCCACATGCCGACCATACGGAGGCACCCATGACGGCGATAGAACAGACCCTGATGCCCGCAACGGATTTGACGACGAGGAGCGCCCCGGCCCGCGGCCGACCCGGCGCCTGAACCCCGTTTCACCTCCGCCTGCGGGAGACCAGTGCCCTGGGCATGTCCGGGTCTCGACACCTTCTGCTTCTCCAACGGATCGCGTTCGGACGAAGAAGGAGCCTTGCTCATGGGAGCAGAACACCAGCCGGTTTCGTATCTTGACCTCTATTCGAAATCCCTATCTCCCGACACCCCCCTGTCCAGCACCGGGAGCCCGTCGCGAGAACTGATTCCCCTGAGCCCTGTCCTGCCCCCGGACGCCGGCGAAACCGAAGGCGCCGTCAAGGACACGGCGCCGACGCCGACCCTGTTCGGCGGGCTGACCGGGGGGCTGTCCCTGCGTGGCCTGACCCCCCGTCAGATGGCGGATGTCAGCCTGGACCTCTATGCCGCCGGGGTCCTGGCCTTCGAGGATTACGAACTGCTCGCCTTCCAGCCCGAACTGCACCCGGATTACAACGACACCATCGGCGCCCTGACCGGCGAGCCGGCGGGCCCCGACCGGGCGCGCGATTACGTGTCGCTGTGGGAGGAAAGGCTCAACTTCGAACGGCGCCACAATCCGCAAAACACGAGGCTGGTGCGCAGGACCGAACGCATTCTCAACCTGCTTCTGACGCTGGACGGGCCGCCCGACGGCTCGGGCCGGCCGCTGGCCGCCTGAGTCCGGGCCTGGCCGCCGGGCGGCCAGTCTCCGTTTCTTGAAACGCTTTACCGCGCGCTGATGAAGTGCGCCAAGCCGGGCCAGTCGCGCGCGCCGAGAACGGCGCTGGCATCCGCCTGCTGAAGCGGGCGGGTCTTGGCCGCCACCGACCAGTCCTTCGGCGACACCCGGATGGCCCAGGTATCGGCGATCCCGGCCCGCTTGATGCGGCGATAGGCGAGGGTGCGTTCCTGTGCCTTGAACGGCCCGACGACGACGCGGTAGACGTCGCGCCCGTCGCGACCGATCTTGCCGTGCAGGACCGCCGGCACGAGGGCGCTGTACGTCTGCATGTGCTGCTTGGCCCGTTCGCCGCCGCGGAAGCTGCCGATCACGTAATAGAAGCCGGCCTGGGGCTTACCGTGTTTGACGGTCGACGGCGGGACCGCCGCGCTCTTGACGGCTGGCGTCTGCGCGGTTTCTGCCCCACTGACCTGGGCGAACCGCACGAACGGCCGGTCGATTTCTTCGCTCACCGGCTGCAATGCCGCGATGTCGATATTGACGGTTACGGCCTGCTCGCCGCCAGCGGCGGTTTCGAAGGCGGCCGGCGTTTCCGCCGCCTGCGGGACGGGCGCTTGTTCGACCGCCGACTTGGCGACCTGGGCCTCGACCGCGTCGAATTGCGGCGTTTGCGGGTGCTTGTCGCCCTCCGCAAGGCCTGCCGCCGCTGTGCCCGCGTCGGCGGTCATGACGTCCTTACGCTCGTCGACGTCGCGGCAAATGACGCTGTCTTCCTCGGTCACCACACGATACAGCGCGCAGTCCTTATGGGTCAGCGCGGAAATGCCGTGGTCCGTGACGGATTTTTCCGTAGTGGCGACGGAGATGATGTCAATGGCCCAGGAAGCAATCTGGATGGGAACCGGAAGGGCGCATCCGCCCAGCAGCGCGCACGCACCGACGACGAGAACGGACTTCCGCATTTTAACCCCCAGACGGGCCGCCGGCAGCCGCACCGGCATCCTCACCCCGAATAATCGTTCACCCTGCCGTCGCCCCGGCCCTGGCACAGCCGAATTGCCGGGACGATTGTTGTTCTTCAGCTTATCACAGATTCGTTATACCTGATTGAACGAATCGGGGGCCAGCTTTTTCTGGTCCGCTAACCCTTTTTGATTACTTGCGGAATCATGGGTGGGTTGACGTCCGAGGATTTTCTACTGTTGCGATTCCCCGCCGCCCACCGGACCCGCCTTTTTCGGCAGGGCAAGCCGCAGGTGAAGTTCCTTTAGCCGGGAATCGGGCACCATGGATGGCGCCCCCATCAGCAGGTCCTGGGCCTGCTGATTCATGGGGAAGGCGATGACCTCGCGGATGTTGGGCTCGTCGGCCAGCATCATGACGATGCGGTCGATGCCGGGAGCGGAGCCGCCGTGGGGCGGCGCGCCGTACTGGAACGCCCGGTACATGCCGCCAAACTGGGTCTCCACGGTTTCCTTGGAATAGCCGGCGATCTCGAACGCCTTGATCATGATGTCCGGCTTGTGATTCCGGATCGCGCCCGACGACAGCTCCACGCCGTTGCACACGATGTCGTACTGGTAGGCCAGGATGTCGAGGGGATCCATGGTCTCCAGCGCCTGCAGGCCGCCCTGGGGCATGGAGAACGGGTTGTGGGAGAAGTCGACCTTCCCCGTTTCCTCGTTCAGTTCGTACATCGGGTAGTCGACGATCCAGCAGAAATCAAAGCGGTCCTTGGCGATCAGGTCCAGATCCTGGCCGATCTTGGTGCGCGCGGCCGAGGCGAAGGGATAGAAGTCGCCCGGCACGCCGGCCACGAAGAACACCGCGTCGCCGTCCTTCAGGCCCAGCTTGGCCTTCAGGGCCAGCGTGCGCTCGACGCCGATGTTCTTGGCAATCGGTCCGGCGCCTTCTTCCTCGCCCTCGCGGAAGAAGATGTAGCCCAGGCCCGGCTGGCCCTGGTCCTGGGCCCAGGCGTTCATGCGGTCGCAGAACGCGCGGCTGCCGCCGCCCGGGGCCGGGATGGCGTGGACACGGACCTTGTTGTTCTTTTCGATCATGCCGGCGAACACCTTGAAGCCCGAGCCGACGAAGGTCTCGGTCACGTCCGACATCTCGATGGGGTTGCGCAGGTCCGGCTTGTCATTGCCGTACTTGAGCATCGATTCCTTGTAGGGGATGCGCGGGAACGGCGGCTTGGTCACCGTGCGGTCGCCCGAGAATTCCTCGAACACGCCGGACAGCACCGGCTCCAGCGCCGCGAACACGTCGTCCTGGGTGACGAAGGCCATTTCCAGGTCGAGCTGATAGAACTCGCCCGGCGAGCGGTCGGCGCGCGCGTCCTCGTCGCGGAAGCAGGGCGCGATCTGGAAGTACCTGTCGAAGCCCGAGACCATCAGCAGCTGCTTGAACTGCTGCGGCGCCTGCGGCAGGGCGTAGAAATGGCCCGGATGGTTGCGAGCTGGCACCAGATAGTCGCGGGCACCCTCGGGCGAGCTTGCCGTCAGGATCGGCGTCTGGATCTCCAGGAACCCCTGCTCCGTCATGCGCCGCCGGATCGACGAGATCACGCGGGATCGCAGGATGATATTGGCGTGCGGCTGTTCGCGACGCAAATCGAGGAAGCGGTAGCGCAGACGCACCTCCTCGCCCAGGTCGGCGTCGCCGAACACCTGCATGGGCAGCACGTCGGCAGCACTTTCCACGTGGAATTCGTCGATGCGCACCTCGATCGAGCCCGTCGGGATCGACGGATTGATCGTTTCAGGCGACCTCTTGACCACCGGCCCCGTGACCGTGACCACGCTTTCCGGGCGCACGGCCTCGACCGCCGGGAACAGCGTGCCGGACACGTCGATGACGCATTGCGTCAGGCCGAAATGGTCGCGCAGGTCGACAAACAGCAAGTTGCCGTGGTCGCGCTTGCGGTGGACCCAGCCCGACAGGCGCACGGTCTCGCCCACGTTCTCTTCGCGCAGTTGGCCGCAGGTATGGGTGCGATAAGCGTGCATCAGATCACTTCTCGTGGTTCGCGCGCGCGATGGGGATGGCCCGGCTTGGCGATCGCGCGCCTCTTTGAATTTACGTCGTCTTTCCGTCGCCGATGTCCGGAAGGTGGCCCAAACGTTCGGGGTTTCTAGGCGCTCATACAGTTAAAATCCAGAGGGAATTTGCCCCCTGCCGCCCGCCCCGCCTCATCGGTCAACAAAGAGTGCCGCACGAAATTTCCCGGGTGGTGCTATACTTCAGCCGCGAACCCGGCCAGCGACGGCCTGACATTCCGTGTTAGGAGGCAATTCGATGAACAAGACCTGGCGCACATCCCTTCTCATCCTGGCGCTCGGCGCCCTTCTCGCCCTGCCCCCGCTGTTCGCCGCCCAGCCGGCCAAGGCCTTCGGCAGTGACGACAGTTCGTCGACCACGACCGACGACAAGGACAAGAAGGAGGGAAAGGCGCTACGCGACATCCGCGACCTGTTGAACCGGGGCGAGTTCGAACCGGCGTTGACGGCACTCATCCCCTACACGGCAGCCAATCCGGACGACGCCGACGGCTGGAACCTGCGCGGCTATGCGTCCCGCAAGCTGGGCCGGTTCGACGTCGCGTTCAGCTTCTACGAACGCGCGCTGGCCATCGAGCCCAACCACAAGGGTGCGCTCGAATACCTGGGCGAGCTGTATGTCGAGACGGGCCAGAAGGACACGGCGCTTTCCCTGTTGGCCAGGCTCGAAGGCCTGTGCCCCCAGGGCTGCGCCGAGGCGGCCGCCCTCAAGGGCTTCATCGACGGTACCGGCGAAACCGCCGCGCGCCGCTGGTAGCACGGCGCCCGGCGCGTCGTCGCGGCCCGCGGGACGTTAACGTCCCGCCTTGCCTCGGCAATCGGCGACATGCGCGCGATAGCGTGCGTCCATGACGCCGGCGCCGTGGGCCAACTGGTGCAGGTTCAGGTCGCCGCCGAAGTTCAGTTCGACCACCACCGGTCCGGTATCGCTCAGCGCGATGTCCCAGGACTGCGTGCGTATGCCGGGGAAGGCGGCGGCCGCCCGGTTGACCAGGGCCATGGCCTCGTCGAACTGCGGCAGCGTGGCGCCCGCCAGGCGCACGCCCGTGTCGGGATGGATCTCGACGGAGGTCAGGCGATGCCCCCAGCCGTTGACCGCCCGCTTGACCGTGCCCGTTTCCATTTCCAGCGCGCCCAGCAGGTTGTCCGGCCGCCAGTAGTTGTCGGCGGTCTGATCGCCGGCCGGCAGCTTGACCACGGCGCTGACCGGCTCGCCCCTGCCCTTGGCATCGACCAGGACCAGGACCCGCATGGTCGGCAGGCGGTCGCCGATGAGGGCGCGAATGCGCGGGTGGGGGGCCAGGCGTTCCTGGAACAGATAGCCCCGGTCTTCGCGGAAGCCCAGATAGCGGACGAGGTCGTCGGCCGGGACGGCATGGCCGTTCACGACGAACCCCTGTCCGTCGGCCGCCCGATCGATGGCCAGCGCGCCGATCGAGTACATGCCGTCGATGGGCTTGGCGAACAGGGGGCCGGTAAGGCCGTTGACCAGGAGGTCCTTCAGGCCCTCGGCGTCACGCGCCTGGGGCAATGGGCCGGCGATGCGCGTCGGGTGGTAGATGGCGCGCAGCTTCGGCACCGGAAGGCCCAGGCCGGTCGCCGCCGCCTGGAAGATCAGCTTGTCGTGGGCCAGCGTGTACCAGGCCGATTGATTGCAGGCGTGGTGGATGGCGGTCTGCGTGCGCTTGCCGACGAAGCGCGCCTTGGCCGCCGCATCCAGGGCCGTGTCCCACAGGCGGTAGTACATGTATTCCTGGGGGCTGATGCGCCCGGGCCCGCGCGCCAGGCGCCAGATGTCGGCCAGAAGCGCCATCTGCCCGCGGCCGCTTTTCGCGACGGCGTGGCGCAGTTCCTCCGCCATGGAGAGGACTGGCGGACCGTCCAGGCGACGGGCCAGGGCCTGTTCGCCGGAGAACGCGGCTTCCGTGAGGGGGTGGCCGGAAGGGGTGGCAGGGGCGGAGCACGCAGGCACAGGCGTCGGGGCAGGCCCCGCGCTGGTCGCGGCATGACGAACAAGTTTAACGGCGGTCATGGTCTTTCTCCTGACCGCCCTACGATCCTCCTTTAGTTTATGCCCGGCAGGGCGGGGAGGCTGTGCGATCCGTCACACCAGCAGGTCGACGCGCGCCGCCGGGTCCGGCAGGCGGGCCGCCCGCCGCACCAGCCATACCCCCAGGTAGACGAAGGGCGTGTCGGCCAGCGCGATAAGCAGCTTGGCGAGGTAGCTGGCGACGATGATCTTGACGACCACTTCCCAGGCCAGGCCCAGGCCGAGGCCCAGGAAGATGGAGTTGACGATGATCGTGTCGACCAGTTGACTGGTCATGGTCGAGGCGTTGTTGCGCAGCCACAGGTGCCTGCCCCGCGTGACCCGTTTCCAGAAGTGGAACAGCTTCACGTCGAGAAGCTGGGCCGCCAGATAGGCGGTCATGGAGCCCAGGATCAGCATACCCGGCAGGGTGAACACGCTCTCGTAGGCCAGTTGCATCTGCCGGATGCTGTCGTAGTTGGGATTGCCGGCAGGCCACACGGGCGATCCGGGCACCACCAGGGCGACCTGGATGACGCCCAGGATCAGAATGCTCATGGCGAAGCCCGTATAGACCATCAGGTTGGCGCGGCGCTGGCCGTAGACCTCGCAGACCACGTCGGTGATCAGAAAGGTGAGCGGGTAGGTGATGAGCCCCGCGGTCAGGGTCACGGCCTCACCGAACAGGCCCCTGGGAAAGGTTTCGGGAAAGGCGAGGAACAGCTTGCCGGCGATCACGTTGGTCATCACCAGAACCGCCACGAAGGCCGCCATCAGGATGCTGAACACGACTTCCGACCGGTCGCCCATCGCCCCTTCCCCCCGAAATCGGTACCGCCCGCAGTCTACCCCTTGGCCTTGCGGGCAAGAAAGTCTCTCAGCATGGACTGGGGCTCGCCCGTTTCGAAGCTGTCGCCGAACACGGGAATGGTCTGGGCGATGGCTTCCGCCGGCGTCAGGCTCTCCCACGACTGGATCAGCACCTTCTGGGTGCGGATCGCATGGGGGCCCGCGGCGGCAACGGCCTGGACCGAACGGTCCAGCACCGCGTCCAGTTCCCCGGGTGCGGCCAGGAACTCGACGAAGCCCCACTGGTGGGCCGTGGCGGCGTCGATCATCTCTCCGGTCATCAGGAGCCAGCGCGTGCGCCCCCAACCGACCAGGTGCGGCAGCAGCATCGCCTCGATCACGCTGGGCAGGCCGACGCGGACTTCGGGCATGCCGAACTTGGCGGTATCGCCGGCAATGCGGAAATCGCAGGCCGCCGCCAGTTCCATGCCGCCACCCAGGCAATAACCGTTGATGCGGGCGATCACCGGCACCGGCAGGTCGCGGATCGCCGACATCACCCCATGCAGGCGGGTAATGAAGGTGCGCGCAGACATGGGGTCGAGGGCGGCCATTTCGGCGATGTCGGCGCCGCCGACGAAGGCCTTTTCGCCCGCGCCGGTGATGACCACGGCGCGCAAGTCCTGGTCCAGGGCCAAGTCGCGCAGGACCTTGGTCAGTTCGGTCATCAGCGCCATGTTCAGGACGTTCAGCTTGTCCGGGCGGTTCACCGTCAGCCACGTCACCCCGCCGCGGTCGTCACGCAGAATGCTATCGGTCAACATCTCGTCCTCCTTCAATGGCAACAGCATTCCGCGCCGCCGTCCCCTTGGCAAGGCCGGAGCGTTTCACTTTAGCGGGGAACTTCTCTGGCGTATAACGGCGGAGCGGCCCGCCAACAAGGACCGCAGCGCGCCGAAGGAGGATGCCCCAAACATGATCATCGACCACCGCACCTATACCGTTCAGCACGGCATGGCCAAGCAGTACCTGGACCTTTTCGAAGCCGAAGGCCTGCCCGTGCAGCTTCGCCACCTGAACCTCGTCGGATATTTCTCGACGACGGTCGGGCCGCAGAACGAGTTCGTGCACCTTTGGAGCTATGACGACCTGACGGACATGGAGCGGCGACGGGCCGCCCGCGACGCCGACCCGGACTGGAACGTCTACAAGAAGAAAAGCGCCGGGATGCTGGTGAAACAGGAAAACAAGCTGATCACGCCCGTCGGTTTCTCTCCCCTGAAATGAACCTGATCACGACGAATGACGAACTGAGGGCGTTCTGCGCGCCCCTCGCCTCCGCGGACTACGTGACCGTGGACACGGAATTCATCCGCGAGCGCACCTATTGGCCGGTCCTCTGCCTGCTGCAGATCGGCGGGCCGGACGGCGCCGCCGCCGTCGACGCCCTGGCGCCGGGCATCGACCTGACGCCGGTGTTCGAACTGCTTGCCAACCAGAACGTGCTCAAGGTGTTCCACGCGGCGCGCCAGGACATGGAGATTTTCTGCCGCGCCATGGACGACTGCCCCACGCCGGTATTCGACACCCAGGTCGCCGCCATGGTCTGCGGGTTCGGCGATTCAGTGGGCTACGAAACCCTGGTGTCCAAGCTGGCCAAGACGGCGATCGACAAAAGCTCCCGCTTCACGGACTGGGCCGCGCGGCCGCTTTCGGAAAAGCAGATCAAGTACGCGCTGTCCGACGTCATCCACCTGCGCACGGTCTACGAGAAGCTGCAGGCCAAGCTGGAGAAGAACGGCCGCATGCCCTGGGTGGCGTCCGAGATGGAAGCCCTGCACGACCGCAGCTTCTACGAGACGGACCCGAGCGAGGCCTACGAACGGCTCAAGGTCCGGAGGCCGACGCCGCGCCTGCTCGCCATCCTGCGCGAGGTCGCGGCCTGGCGCGAGACGGAGGCTCAGCGTGCCGACGTGCCGCGCAACCGCATCCTGCGCGACGAATCCATCGTCGAGATCGCCCACCATCCGCCCAAGTCCGTGGAGCAGCTTGCGCGCATCCGCGGCCTGTCGCAGAAGATGGCCGAGGGCTGGCAGGGCCGCCAGATCATGGAAGCCGTGGAGCGCGGCCGCGCCCTGCCCGACGCCGAATGCCCGCAGCCCGTCGAGAAGCCGCCCCTACCGCGCGGCATCGGGCCCGTGGCCGATCTGTTGAAGGTGTTCGTGAAGATGTGCGCCGAGGAATCGGGTGTCGCCCAGCGCCTGATTGCCAACTCGGACGACATCGACAACCTGGCCGCGTTCGGCGAGGATGCGGACGTGCAGGCGCTCAAGGGCTGGCGGCGCGAACTGTTCGGCGAGGCCGCCCTGAAACTGCGTGACGGGCGCATGGGCCTCGCCATCAAGGACCGCAACGTGACCGTCGTCGACCTGCCGTCGGCTGAGTGACCGCCCCGCCCCGGAGACAGTGACCATGCACCGCCTAGTCGGCCAGTACGATTCCCCGTTCCTTCGGCGCGTCGCCGTAACCATGCACTACTACGGCATCCCGTACGAGCGCGAAGTGCTGTCCGTGTTCCGCAACGCCGACCAGGTAGCCGAGATCAATCCGCTGATCAAGGTGCCGGTGCTGTTCCTGCCGGACGGCGAGAAGATCTTCGACAGCCAGATGATCCTCGACTACCTGGACGAGGAAGCGGGGCCGGCGAAGGCCCTGACCCCGGAAAAGGGCGCGGAGCGCCGCGCCGTGCTGCGCGCCGTCACCATCGGCTGGGGTCTGGCCGAGAAAAGCGTCGCCCTTTCCATCGACAAGAACATGCACGCCAACGCGCCGTCCCTGCAGTGGCGGCACAGGGTGCGCCACCAGATCAAGCTCGCCCTCGACTGGCTGGAGGCCGAGGCCGATCCCGCCGGCCCCTGGTTCTTCGGCGAAAAGATGACGCAGGCCGACATCACGGTCACGGCGGCGCTCGACCACCTTCGGTTCCGTCACGAACGGGAACTGGACTGGCAGGCGCATCCGCGCCTGAAGCGGCTATACGACGCGGCGCTGGCGCTCGACTGTTTCAAGGCCGTGCCGCTGATCGAGGGCTGACGGGGATCGTCCTTCAGACGTCCCCCGTCTTGCCAAACGCCGCGGCGCTGAAACCCAACGCCGTCGCCAGGGTCTTGAGCCGCCGTTCGACCGCGTCTCCCGTGAACACCACCCGGTCGGTCACCGGCAGACGCAGGTAAAGCTTGGAACCCGCGGGCTTCAGAACCGTCCGGCCGATCAGGCCCGGGGCCGATCCGGACACCGTATGGGCCAAGCGCAGGGCCAGGCCGACGGCGTTGGCGAGCCGGCGGTCGTCGTCGTCCAAGAGGTGCAGGACGGGCGCCGCGTAGGCGACTTCCGGGTCGCCGTTGTAGCGCACCAGCACGGCCATCGCGAGGAACGCCCGGTCCAGGTGCGTCAGTCCCGCGTAGGGCAGGCGCAGGACGCGGAAGAAGGCGTGCTCGGCACGGTAGTCGGGATGCTCCGTCCAGCCGATGTCCGACAGCAGGCAGGAGACGTAGCGCAGGCGCGCATGGCGCGCGGTCTCGTTCGGGAACAGGGGCGACATCCAGTCGCGCATTTCGACGCCGCTCACGGTGAAGCGGCCGCTGCGTTCGGCCAGGGTCTCGCAGCCGGCGATCAGCGGATCCTGCGAGCGGATTTCCAGGGGCAGGCCCTTGATCATCTGGCCCTCGCGCATGCCGAAGCCGGAAAACACGATCTTCTCGGGCCGTGCGGCGTTCAACAGCTTGTCCATGGTCAGGGCCGCGAACGGCAGGGTCTCGATCCGGCGGCGCGGGATCGGCATCTGCTGCATGGATTCCTTGCCGAGCCCCGACAGCACCTGACACAGGTGGCGCAGGTCCGAATAGCCCATGGTGAAGCCGTCGATGATATGGATGGGATAGCGGGTCTGCTCTATGAAGATGCGCGCCAGCACACGCCACGACCCACCGACGGCGAACAGGGTGCGGCCGCGAATGTCCTTCAGCCATTCGTGCCGGGCGACCTCCTGTTCGACCAGGGACGCCGCCTTGCGGATGTCGCCCCCCGCGGCGTCGGGCAGGCGCAGGTGGCCGAGCGGCAGGGTCGCGTTGGCGCCGAACTGCCCCTTGTCCAGCGCGATGAGGTCGAGGGATCCGCCGCCCAGGTCGCCCAGCAGGCCGTCGGCCTTGGGCACACCGATCAGAAGGCCGAGCGCGGAGAGTCGCGCCTCTTCGGCCCCCGAGGGTATCTGCACCGTGACCTTGAAGGCGTTCTCGATGTCCTCGACGAACCTGAGGCCGTCCGCGGCCTCGCGCACGGCGGCCGTGGCGACCAGTTCCAGGCGCTCCACCCCCATCACCTTGGCCAGGCGAATGAACCGGGCGAGCGCCGCGCGGGCGCGCTCAACTCCCTTCTTGTTCAACTTGCCGGTCTTGGCCAGGCCGCGGACAAGGCCGCAGTCGGCCTTTTCATTGAACAGCGGCACAGGCAGGCGCGCGGGCGTGTCATAGACCACAAGGCGCACGGACGATGAGCCGATGTCGACAACGGCGACGCGCCCATGGGCACGGTCGTCCGCGAACAGTCCACGCGAGGACGCGGCCTCGCCGGCGCCGTTGTCTCTGAATAGGCTCATGGCTTGGGCTGCTCTCGTCCGCGTTCCATGGGGCGCCGGTCCTGTAGGCCTGCAGGAGAGTTATGCGCCTATTTGCCGCCGTGCCCCTTTTTCCCCGCCTTCTTGTCGAGCGCGCTTCCGCGGCCCGACAGCGAGGGATTGGTCATGAAATAATTATGCGCGGAAAAGCCGTCCGAATCCAACCTCGAGAAGCTGCCGTCGCCGTTCAGCACCCAGCTTTGCGCCGTGTCCTTAAGGTTGGCGTCCATGATTTCGTCCAGCACCTGGGCGTGCACGGTCTCGTTCTCGATGGGAACCAGGGTCTCGATGCGGCGGTACAGATTGCGGGGCATCCAGTCGGCGGACGAGATGTACACTTTCGCCTGACGAGACGGCAGCGCCTGCCCGTTGCCGAAGCAGACGATGCGCGAATGTTCCAGAAACCGGCCGACGATGCTCTTGACCCGGATGTTCTCCGACAGGCCCGTCACGCCCGGACGCAGGCAGCAGATGCCGCGAACGATCAGCTCGACCTTCACGCCGGCCTGTGACGCCTTGTACAGCGCCTCGATCATCACCGGATCGACGAGAGAGTTCAGCTTGGCCCAGATGCCCGCCGGCTTGCCGGCACGCGCGTTGGCGGCCTCGGCCTCTATCAGGTCGACCAGGGTATCGCGCAGGGTCAGCGGCGAAAACGCCACCTTGTGCATGGTCGTAGGCTTGGCGTAGCCGGTCATGTAGTTGAACAGCTTGGATGCGTCCTGGGCCAACAGGGGGTCGCAGGTGAAGAAGCTGAGGTCGGTATAGATCTTGGCGGTGACGGGATGATAGTTGCCGGTGCCGAAATGGCAGTACGGCCGCAGCTCCGAGCCTTCGCGGCGCACGATCATGTTGACCTTGGCATGGGTCTTCATGTCGACGAAGCCGTAGACCACCTGCACGCCCGCGCGCTCCAGGTCGCGCGCCCAGCGGATGTTGGCCTCCTCGTCGAACCGCGCCTTCAGCTCGACCAGCGCGGTGATGGACTTGCCAGCCTCCGCCGCCTCGATCAGGGCGGCGACGATGGGGGAATCGTTGCTGGTGCGGTACAGCGTCTGCTTGATGGCGACCACGTTGGGATCGCGCGCCGCCTGGCGCACGAACTGCACCACCACGTCGAAGCTTTCGTAGGGATGGTGGACGATGATGTCCTTCTGGCGGATGGCGGCGAAGATGTCGCCGCCGAAATCGCGGATACGCTCCGGAAAGCGCGCATTGAACGGCGTGAACAGGAGGTCCGGCCGTTCGCCGAGGATCAACTGCTTGGTGTCGACAAGGCCCAGCAGGCCCGGGTTCGGCATCACGTCCTCGGGCGAGGCGTCGGTCTCCTGGATCACGAAATCGCGCAGTTCTGCGGGCGCGTCGGCGTTGAAGGTCAGGCGAATGACGGTCCCCCGGCGGCGGCGCTTGAGCGCGGATTCGAACGTGCGCACCAGGTCTTCCGCCTCTTCGTCGATTTCCATCTCGCTGTCGCGAATGACGCGGAAGGTCGCCTTCTGCTGGACCTGGAAGTTGGGGAACCATAAATCCAGGAACAGCGCGATGACGTCTTCCAGGGGGATAAAGCGGATACCCTCGCCGGGCAGGCGGATGAAGCGGTCGAGCTGCGTCGGCACGGGCAGCAGTGCGCGCAGCGGCTCCTCCATCCCTCGCTGGGTCAGGGACAGGACCAGGGAAAAGCCCATGTTGGGCATGAACGGGAACGGGTGCGCCGGGTCGATGGCAAGCGGCGTCAGTACCGGCATGATGCCGTCCACATACTTGCGCAGCCAGGATCTCTCCCGGGACGTCAGTTCGTCCGGCTTGACCACGGCGATGCCCTCGCCGCGCAACTCCGTGACCAGGTTGCTCCAGCACGAATGCTGCGCATGCATCAGCCGGCCGACCTCCTGGTGGATCGCCTGGAGCTGTTCCGCCGGGGTCTGGCCGTCCTCCGACGGCGTGCCGACTCCCGCCCGAACCTGGCCTTTCAGGCCGGCGACGCGAACCATGTAGAACTCGTCCAGGTTGGACGCCGAAATCGACAGGAAGCGCAGCCGCTCCAACAGTGGATGATGCGGGTTGTTGGCTTCCTCAAGGACGCGGAAATTGAAGGCCAGCCAGGAGATTTCCCGGTTGATGTAGCGTTCGCGGAGTTGCTGGGTGCGGGCCCGGCGTTGCGGTGCGCGCGCGCCGCCCTCCTTGGCCTGTGCCTGAGCGTTCAGTGGAATGTCGTCCATGGCGACGAGTTTATCCCTCAAGCCCCGGGAAGTCACCGGGGGCGATGGTTACCTTATTATTACAACCTTTCTAAGGGATTAAGCCTCGAGGACCGCCGTCACCGCCGCCAGAAGCTCGGCCGGCGTGAAAGGCTTCAGCAGGCTCTGTGCCGCCCCCATGGCGGTCATGGAGTCCGCATAAGGCCGTTTCACCCCCGTATATCCGCCGGTGACGGCAATCACCGGAAGATCCGGATAGTACTGGCGCAGGCCGCCAAGGAATTCGATCCCGTCCCGTCCGGGCATGAAGATGTCGCTGATGATCAGGTCGAACGGCCGGGACGCCCGGGCGTGGACGACGTCCATGCCCGCATCCCCGTCTATGGCCGTGGTCACTTCGTAGCCGGCCCGAATCAGGATCGTCGAGATGTAGTCGCGGGAGTCTTCGTCGTCGTCGACCACCAGGATCGCCTTCATGCAGGCCTCGTCGCCGTATCCGTCATGGTCGTCGCCGTCACAGTGTCCCGGGATAATGTCCGCCGTCCATCAGGAAGTTCTGGCCGGTCATGAAGCCCGCCTGGGCCGAGCAGATGAAGGCGCACATGTCGCCGAACTCCTCGGCCGTGCCGAACCGGCCCGCAGGGTTCTCCTCGGCCCGTATGCGCAACATCTCCTCCTCGCTTACGCCCGCGGCCTTGGCCCGGGTCTTCAGGTTGGAGCGCAGGCGGTCGGTGTCGAACGGCCCCGGCAGCAGGTTGTTGATGGTCACGTTGTGGCGCACGGTCTTGCGCGACAGTCCGGCGATGAAGCCGGTCAGGCCCGCCCGCGCGCCGTTGGACAGGCCCAGGATGTCGATGGGCGACTTCACGGCGCCCGAGGTGATGTTGACGACGCGGCCGAACCTGCGCCCGATCATGCCGTCCACGGTCGCCTTGATCAGAAAGATCGGCGTCAGCATGTTGGCGTCCAGCGCCTTGATCCAGTCGTCGCGGTCCCAGTCGCGGAAATCGCCCGGCGGCGGGCCGCCCGCGTTGTTGACAAGGATGTCGGGATCGGGACAGGCGGCGAGGGCCTGCTGACGGCCTTCCTCGGTGGTGATGTCGCAGGCGACGGCGGTGACGGTGACGCCCGTTTCCTTGCGAATCTCCTCGGCCGTCGCCTCGAGCGGCCCCGGCGTGCGCGCCGTGATGGTCACGTCGACGCCTTCGCGGGCCAGCGAGAACGCGCATCCCCGGCCCAGTCCTTTCGATGCGGCGCACACCAGCGCCTTCCTCCCTTTGATCCCTAAATCCATGGGGTGTCTCCTTTTTTTGTAGTGCGGCGCCGCGCGCACGCCAGTCGTTGGCTGCTATAGGACATGGGAAGCCCCCCACCGGTCAAGGCCCCATGACGGATCGCCGGTGTCATGGGAACGTCACTTTACTTCCACATAACGCGACCCCAGAAGGAACCGGTTTGAATCGGCGGAAGGATCCGTCCCTTGAACAGTTCCCTCATGCGAATCTCGGTCGTCACCGACGCCTGGTACCCGCAGCCCAACGGCGTGGTCCGCGTCATGGGCACGATGGTCGAACGCCTGAAGGCTCTGGGCCACGCGGTCCAGGTCATCGCGCCCAACCTGTTCGCCACCCTGCCCTGCCCGACCTATCCGGACATCCGGCTATCCCTGTTTCCCGGCCGACGCTTGGCCGCGCTGCTCGACGACTTCCAACCGAACGCCATTCACATCGCGACGGAGGGGCCGCTGGGTTCCGTCGCCCGACGCTACTGCGTCGCCCGGGGCCTGCCCTTCACCACCGCCTATCATTCCAAGTTCCCGGAATACATCCATGCCCGCGCACCGGTCATCCCGTTGGGTCTGCTCTACCGCTGGATCCGGGGTTTCCACGCGCCCTCGGCGCGCGTGATGGTGCCGAGCCACTCCGTCCACGACGAACTGGCGGCCAAGGGTTTCGCCAATCTGCAGCCCTGGTGCCACGGCGTCGATACAGAGGTGTTCAAGCCGGCGCCGAAGGACTTCCTCGACCATCTGAACCTGCCGCGCCCGCTGTTCATGTTCCTGGGGAGGGTGACGGTCGAGAAGAACCTGCCCGCGTTCCTTGACCTGGACCTGCCGGGCTCCAAGGTCGTGGTCGGCAGCGGCCCTGCGCGGAACGGCCTGATGGCCCGCTATCCGCGCGTCCCCTTCCTCATCGCCCGGGGCGACGCGGAGCTTGCGCGCTATTACAACGCCGCCGACGTTTTCGTCTTTCCGTCGCGTACCGACACCTTCGGGCTGGTGATGCTGGAAGCACTCGCCTGCGGCGTGCCCGTGGCGGCCTTCCCCGTGACGGGGCCGAAGGACGTGATCGGCGCCTCGGGGGCGGGCGTGCTCGACGATGACCTTGCCGCCGCCGCGGTCCGGGCACAGGACATCGGCCCGGCGCTGTGCCGCAACCATGCGCTGGGCTTTTCCTGGGACGCCGTGGTCAGCGAGTTTCTTGACTACCTGGCGCCGTTCGGAGCGCTTCAAGAACCGCCCGCACAAGCGGCACAGTGACCGGCCGCTTGCGCGCCAAGGCTTCGGCGTCGACGGCGGCGACCAGGTCGGCAGCCGCTTGGAAGGTGCGGTCCATGCGGGGAACCATGTAGGCCACGACATCGGCGTCGACGCGAAGCTGGCGGTCCGAGAAATGCTTGACCAGCAGCGCCGCCAGGAGCGTGTCGTCGGGTGCCGTGATCTCCACCGTCGGCGAGCCCTTCAGGCGCGAGGTGAGATCCGCCAGGTTCAGGTCCCACCGCGCCGGCGCCGCGCGCGCCGTGATCAGCATCCGCCCTTCCGCCGACTTCAGCGCGTTGAACAGGTGGAACAGTGCTTCCTCGTTCAGCGTGCGGCCGGCGCGGTCCAGGTCCTCCAGGACATAGGCGCCGCCGGCCTCGACCTCGGCCGCGTCGGGAGCGGCCAGCAGGCGCCCGCCGGTGCGCGCCAGAAACACCTGGGCCAGATGGCTCTTGCCGCAGCCTCCGGGCCCCCACACGGCCAGCAGCGGGCCAGGCCAGTCGGGCCAGCGGTCGATCCAGGCGACGGCCTCGGCATTGGCGGGGGTGACCAGGTAGTCGTCGCGTTCAAGGGCCGGGCGGTGCTCGAAGGGGATGGGGATCTGGCGCGGGCCGGTCAAGAGCCGCCGCCTCCGCCCCCGTGCCCGATCTCATGATCGTACA
>Ga0210019_1000270_pt1 | contig 69108 bp, 68 predicted proteins | sample CryGeyCG2114_020_2_FD_183969 | JGI IMG/M metagenome (GOLD analysis project Ga0210019, IMG submission 183969) | Groundwater microbial communities from aquifer - Crystal Geyser CG11_big_fil_rev_8/21/14_0.20 (SPAdes) (version 2) | ecosystem: Environmental > Aquatic > Deep subsurface > Groundwater ...
GGCACGTTCATCATCCTTCAGGGCGTTGAAATCACGTATTTGCTCACGAGCACTCCGCAACCATTTGTCCAGTGTGCTTTTGCCAACGCCAAGGTCTTCAGCCACTTGCGCAAGGCTCAAACCCTGTTCCAACACCAACTTCACGGCTTCTTGCTTAAACTCTGTACTGAACTTCTGTTGTCTTCCCATATTGCCCTCCAGTGAGAGCCTTACCTCTTTCAAACTGTCCGTCAAATCGGGGTCGGATCATTGTGTACTTGGCTGGAAGCAGTACTTCGGCAACGCTTCCACAGATGCTTCCATCGGTAAAGCCAGAGCGAAGTGCTCAGTATATTCCAGATGCCATGGTGATGAAAGTAAACTTGAAGGGAGAAGTAATAGCTTCCTTGTTTTTGGGTGGCAATTCGATAGATCAGGTAAATGATCTTGCGCTTACGAAAGGTAAAAAACTTGTTTTGGTGGGAGCGACGCGTTCTGATAATTTTCCCTTAAGTTCAGATGCTTATGTGAAAACAGTGAAGGGAGAGGAAGACAGTTACTTTGCTTTTCTTGCTCAAGTTTCATCTTCACTTCAAGAAATTCCTTTTTCAAGCTACCTCTACGAAGATCCATCTTATTCGTATTCAGTTTCGTCAGATGTCTGGGAGAGAACCTACATTTCAGGCTCGGTGCAAAACAAAGAAGAAAAACCGGGTGAAGTGCAGGATGAAGAAATCACTCCCGCCGATTATGATGCTGTAGTTCGTCAAGTTCACTTTGGCCTTGCTTCGAAGTCCACCGGTTTCCTCGCGGAAAATCCATTGGGAGTAGTTACTGCAGGTGATGAAGAGGAACAAGCTGTACAGTTAAACCAACAAGACGTGGGGAAAGGTGCTAGCAATCAAAGTGCCGCTGGTGGATGCAGCTTAATTCAAAAGAGATTCTAGCTTTTTGGCTCGTTTGAGCAGGAGTTTCACTTCGGGATCATGAGGATTTTTATGGTGCTCTTCACCTAGAACACAAATCAGTTCCTCAAGTTTTTTGATGGATTTTTTGTGTTCCTTTGCTTCCGAAATATAAGCGGCATATTCCTCAGGATTTGCTTCCAACAAAAGATATCGCCAATTAATCATATCTGAAACCGTAAAGGCATCTTCGATTGCTGCAATGTTCAATTCGGCCTGATGTTCTTTGGGATTCAGATAAGTTCCAAACAGTTTATCCATGAGCGGATTTACAATGGTGAAGTTGCAACGTTGATCCCAATGGTGGAGCAGGTGAATATCCTCGAGCCATTTGAAGTATTTGCTTCCAGCCCATTTGTGGCCTTTTACATGAAACAGCTTGTGGCATTTGCTGATGACACACTTTGCATACCACGCAACAGCAGCGATGAACGTGACGGTGGCAATGCTGATGCCATGTTGAAAGAGGAACAGCCCTGCCAGCAAAAGCCCAGGCAGAGACCATGTCCAGGCGATGCCTTTTTCTGCAGCGGCATACTCTTGAGCACGTTTGTAAATGGTGCCGATGGGGTAAATAATCATGTGGTGAATCCAATGATATCTCTGGCTTTTACGAATAAGGTAAGCACGTCGAGTCATCCAACTAACATGCTGAAACCAACGGTGATAAAGATAGCCAAAAAATTCTACCAGCAAGATGCCACGAATAAACATGACAAGAGGAAGTAAAACGTAATCTGCAATCCAAGCTGACATGCCACGCGCTACAAAAGCATCAAGCGCCATTTGGCTGAAGGGTTCCATCCACGAAAAGAGGAAAAGAGCGCCCAAGCCAAACCAACACCAGGCCCTGTACAACACTTCCTGAGCAAGAGTACGTCTAGGTTTTAGGGCTTGTTCGTAAATCATAGGCAAAGTGTAACTTTTTTTGCCCAAGACCGTCAATGTGAAAAACATTCACCTTAAAGTTGTTTATTGAGCTTGTATTTCTACTCCTTTCGTCAAAGCATCTCTAATCTCACCTCTTCTTCTTTCAAGTGCAAATGGAGGAAGATTGTTTGCATAAATATAATGTCCTATACGGCTTCCGGTTGAGCCTTCTGGAGCATGGGTGGTATCACCAGGCACAACCCAAAGTTCATGAGATAACAGACCCTCAAGTCCGCTGAGTTCACTGGGTGGTGTGGCAGTAACTGTTCCTGCATGAGGTGCTGCAAGCAGTTCAGTTCCAATATCATTGTCACGGTAAATGGGATTTGGTTTATAGTCTCCATCAAAAAGCGCCAAGACCCAAGCTTCGGCGAGATCAATACCGGTGAAGGCTTTGTACAACGGAACAATTGATCCGCCAGGAAGACGTAGTGCAGCTTCACCAAAAAGAATGCGTTGATCGGGAGTGAGGAAAAATTCAATGTGAGCAACTCCCGTTTTGTTTTGAACCTGAAGAGCGCGCAACATTTTTATTCCATATGCTATCATTGTTTCTTCTTGCGGAGTTCTTGCGTAGTGGCACGTCATATTCCCCGGAAAGGCAGCATTAAGAAGGGGTTCCGGGTATCGGCATAATTCGACGAACAAGTTTTCACCACCTCTAAAAAGTAAATCAACATGATATTCTGCAGCTGCGTTCACAAAAGCTTCTGCAATATAATGCTGTGATTTGCCTTGTATTTCATACCAGGCTTTTAAAAGTTCACTTCTCTTGTTGATCACTTTTGTTCCAATGCAACCAAAGCCAGTGCGAGGTTTGAGCACGATGTGAAAATCGTATTCTCGAGCAAAGTTGTAGAGGTCGGTGTAATTTCGAGTGAGATCAGTAAAGTCTGCCGTAGCCAGACCTTGCTTTCGAGCAGCTTGTTTCATCAAAAATTTATCACGTGCTAGTTTGGCGGAGTCTGGAGAAATTCCTACAAGGTTCAGTGCACCACTTAAGCTTGCGGCAGTTTCTACGCAAGCTTCGCGAAGAGGAAGAACATGGCGGACATTACTTCCTTCAAGTGCTTGTTGTACATGACGATGGTTGAAAACATTAGGCACTTGGAGAACTCTGATGCTGCCTGGTAATTGTGGGCGCTCACCTTTCGGAAGAACAAGCGTTGTACCAGCTCCTTTCAAAGCAGCGGCATTTGCCATGCTGGTGAGTTTGCTGTGGTAAGGGCCTACTGAACTTGCTCCAAGTGAAGGGCTGAGAACGACAAGCTGCGGTGTAAGTGGTTGAAGCATAAAATCTCCTTAAAAAGGATTCCGCGTGAGCAGAAATGAAAACAATAAATTGTGGGTAAAAAAGGATGTTTGGGCTAGAGGCCCATCATCATAGACATCATGACGAAAAGAGGTCCGTCCATGTTGTGGGCGGAGATTGCGGGTAATGCTGAGGAGAATGAAAGATTCATAAGACTTGGGAGAACTAGCCTTTTTCAGAGTTTACTGTCAAGTCCTAAAAAAGAGAGCTAAGGATTTGCGTGGGCTTGATGACAGGCAAAACATGTCTGAGATAAAAAGTCTAAGTCTTGATGCAAAAGTTCGGGGGATTTATTTTTGAGGTGCTTTTGCATGGTTTCCATCTGAGAAATAAGGGAGATGATGGGAGATTCAAGCTTGGTGTTTTTATTCATCTTGGAAATTATTTGTGCAGTGTTTTTCATTTTTTTCAATGTTTTGGCCACTTCTTTATAATTTATTTCAGCAGACGAAGAAAGTATTTCTAAGTTCACCCACTCGGAAGCCATGTGGGACATGTGTTTGCGAAGCATCTCATTATTTTGAGGCTCAGTTTTTGTTGCGGTATTTCCGTAAGCAAAAGCGGAAGCTGAAAAAATGCAGATGAAAAAAAAGAGAAGAAAAGAAAGGTGTTTTGGTTTCATAGGCTGGAGTTTCTATCAGATTACAAAATGAAGACAAGAGGAATCAAAGCGCATCACGTTCATAGGCGATGAGGCTTGAATAAAAGCTAAGGTCAGGGTTTTTATCTTGCAAGTAATGGAGGCGCCATTCATTTTCCAACAAAACAAGAGGATAATCTCGTCTGTCGTAAACCACTTGTGCATGATGATATTGGATAAACTCATCCAACTTTTTCTTATCTTTGGAATGAAACCAGCGAGAAAGGTTTGCGTTGATGGGCAGGAAATCTGCATCAGCACTGTATTCGTTAAGAAGTCTAAATTTCACTACTTCAAGTTGAAGTGTTCCCACAAGTCCAATGATGGTTTCGGAAGTATGCTTTCGGTGGAAAATTTGAGAAGCACCTTCTTCTGAAAGTTGTTCCAAGCCTTTGTGAAGCTGTTTCACTTTGATGGGGTTTTTGAGTTCAACGCGGCAAAAAATTTCGGGAGAGAAAAAGGGAATGCCTGTAAACTGAAGTTTTTCACCTTGCGTGATGGTGTCACCAATCATCAAGTTCCCGCGATCATTAATACCAATAATATCTCCAGCATAAGCAGTGTCTACATTTTTTCTATCTTGAGACATAAACTGAATGGCATTGTTGAGCTTGAAAGTGCGCTCTTTTCGAACGTGATAAATGTTCATGCCTTGTACAAACTCACCCGAGCAAATGCGCATAAAAGCTACACGGTCCCGATGTTTAGGATCCATGTTGGCTTGAATTTTAAAAATGAGACCGGTGAAGTTTTTTTCGGAAGGATCAACAACTCTGCTTTCGGCTTTTCGAGGTAAAGGTTGTGGCGCAAGATTGATGAAGCTTTCAAGCATTTCTTGAACTCCAAAATTATTAAGCGCTGATCCAAAAAAAACGGGGCTTACATTGCCTGCCAAAAAATGTTCTTTTTTAAATTCAGCTCCAGCTCCTTCAATGAGTTCGAGATCATCTTTCAATTTTTGAAGAAGGTGATCGTCAATTTTTTTGTTCAGATTTTTATCTTGGATATCGGTGAAGACTTCAGTTTCAAACTGAGTTGTTTTTGCGCCAGCTTCAAAAAGTCGCACTTGCTTTTTGTCGATATCGTAAACACCTTTGAAGTCCATGCCTTGGCCAATAGGCCATGAGAAAGGAAAACAGGGGAGGTTCAATTCTTTTTCAATTTGATCAATGAGGTCGAACGGGTCTCTTCCTTCACGATCAAGTTTGTTAATGAAGGTAATAATGGGCAGATTTCTATCTCGGCAAACTTCGAACAGTTTTTTGGTTTGCGTTTCAATTCCTTTTGCGGAATCGATGACCATGAGAGCGCAGTCAACTGCGGTGAGTACGCGGTAAGTGTCTTCGCTGAAATCTTCGTGGCCTGGAGTATCAAGCAAATTGATTTCATAATTTTTGTAGGTGAACTGCATCACTGAAGAAGCAACTGAAATGCCGCGTTGCTTTTCAATTTCCATCCAGTCCGATTTTGCAAAATGCTTTGCGCGTTTTGCTTTTACCACGCCAGCCATGTGAATGGCATTTCCAAAAAGAAGTAATTTTTCGGTGATGGTGGTTTTTCCGGCATCAGGATGCGAGATAATGGCAAACGTACGTCTGCGGCTTATTTCGTGTTGAATTTCTGAGCTAGCCATTTGCATGTGGCGATCTCCTAGTGAGATTTTGAGGGGGATGCAACTAAAAAGCTTGCGCGAAAAAGTGGCTAAAGTTATTACCTTTCTCTCATTTCATTTGAAGAGGAAACTTTATGGCAGTGGCACTCGAAATTCATCAGCTCAAAAAACATTACGGCTCATTAGTTGCGCTCAATAATCTTGAACTCAGTATTTCAGAAGGTGAATTTTTCGGCTTACTTGGTCCAAACGGAGCTGGAAAAACAACCTTGATCAAAACGATTATTGGTTTAGCACGAAGAACATCAGGTTCTATAAAGGTGTTTGGAAAAGATGTGGAAAAAGATTATCTCTATACACGAAAAATGATTGGCGTTGCGGCGCAAGAACCAAATATAGACCACTACTCGCCAATTCAACGTGTGCTTGAGTTTCAGGGCGGCTATCATGGCATGAATAAAAATGATCGAAGGGAAAAAGCTTTGGCTTTGCTGAAACAATTTGGCCTCATCGAAAAAAGAAAAGCGATGTTCAAATTTCTTTCTGGCGGAATGCAGCGAAGAGTGATGATTGCACGTTCCATGATGGGATCACCAAAAATCCTCATTCTCGACGAACCCAGCGCTGGAGTTGATGTAGAGCAGCGTCACGAATTATGGAATGCACTTCGCGATGTGAACAAACAGGGTGTGACCATCATTCTTACCACACACTATATTGATGAAGCTGAAGAATTGTGTGAACGCATTGGCATTATTAATAAAGGCGAAATTGAACTTATGGGAAATCCACAACAACTGATCAACAAGTATTGCGATCAGTATTTTATGGTGAATGGTGAAAAACGCAAAACCTTAGAAGGTCACGATGTGCGTGATGTAGAAGTAAAACAAGGTTCGCTTGAAGAAGTATTTTTAAAAGTGATTGGAAAATCTATGCATGAATGTGAGCAAGACAGTGAAGCCTCGAAGGATGTTAGTTTATGAAAAGATCACTTGTTCCTTTTTTGACTCTTGTAGAAAGAGAGTCGTATCGCATTTTCAGATTATTTAAGCAGACAGTTGTTCCTCCTGTGATTACCACGGTATTGTTTATCCTCATTTTTGGTTTTTCACTTGGATCTAGAATTCATGAAATTGATGGCTTCTCTTATATTCTCTATATCCTGCCTGGATTAGCGGGTATGGGAGTTCTGACGAATGCGTTTTCAAATACAACCACCTCAATTTTTTTGGCAAAACTCGACAAGTCCATTCAAGGTATTCTCACAGCTCCACTTTCGTATGTTGAAATTGTTTTAGCTTTTGTCTTGGGAGGAGTTGTTCGTGGTGTCGTGGTGGGATGTATTACATTACTTGTCGCCTATGGTATTACAGATCTTGCCATTGCATCTCCTTTTCTTACCTTGCTCATTTTTATTCTTTCTTCTTTTTGCTTCAGTGCTTTTGGAGTGTCGGCTGCGCTGTGGGCTGAAGAGTGGGATCAAATGGCAACGCTGATGAATTTTGTTTTAACGCCACTTACGTATCTTGGTGGTGTGTTTTATTCTGTGCAAATGCTTCCACCAGTTTGGAAATACATCTCACTGTGCAATCCTCTTTTCTACATGATTGATGCCACACGATATGCAGTCTTGGGAACTGCAGACCAGCCAATAGTTGTAAGTCTTTCTGTTTTGCTGGGTTTTAGTGTTTTTGCTTTTGCCTTGGCTCTCGTTCTTTTTAAACGTGGGTACAAAATTGTAGTATAAAAAAAAGCGGGCTCAAACTGAGCCCGCCCTTAGGTAAAGCGTGATGATAACATCCTAGTGCACTGGGAAAACATAATCCTGTTTTATAAAATTATCTCCTGAGGCAGCATTTGGATCACTGTACGAAAAAGCTCTTACATGCACTTCACTTATTCCCGTAGGTATGGTTACTCTGCATTCAGGATTTGTCGTAAATGGACACCACTTAATGTCTGAATAAGCTGCGCTTGTTCCAACTGCCACTTCGAATTTTGCAAATCCGTCACCATCAAATCTAAAGTGAACAATATCACCCGCATTGATGCTAGGGTTTGTGGCAGCACCGAGCATGAGCACTTTTTCTCCAGATTCTGGTTCAGGAGTAGGTATTGGCTCTGGTTCTGGAAGAGGCTCAGGTTCTGGTTCTGGAGTTGGTGCCGGAACTTCAGTTTGACTTCCTATTGAGACCTCAACATCTTTTATCTGAACAAAGTTTCCAGAACTTGCATTTACATCACTGTAGTAGAACACACGAACGAAGATCGAACTCACTCCAGTTGGAATTTCCTCTCTTGAGATGCATTTAGCTTGAGTGGTGAGTGGGCACCATCCAAGATCCGCATAGGCTAAGCTGGTTCCTACAGCAGCTTCAAATGCTACAAATCCATCATCATCAAATCTAAAGTGAACGATATCACCCGCATTAATGCTAGGGTTTGTAGAGCTACCAAGCATGAACACTTTTTTTCCAGGTGCTGGCGCAGGAGTTGGCTCCGGCGTAGGTTCTGGTGTTGGTTCTGGTTCTGGAACTGGCTCAGGTGTTGGCGCTGGAGCAGGCTCTGGGTCTGGATCTGGTGTTGGTTCTGGTGTTGGTTCTGGAACTGGTTCAGGCAGTGGCGCATTGTGCATGTGCGCTTCAATGCGTTCTGCAAGAACTCTTCTCATGTTGTAGACAGCTTCAGGTGAAGTGGCCGTAACATTGTCAACATTTGGGAACAGTGAATACGTCATATCACGAGCAAACTCTTCATCGCCAAGTTCTTTCAAGAGGTGAAGGTATTCGTAATCTTCAAGGCCTTCGCGAATGAGCTTAAAGCGAATGGATGCTACTGGAATATCATTTTGTCCACCGATGATACTTGGTTTTCCAGGGTAGAAGAGAGTACCGTCTCCTGATCCAGAGAAAGCACATTGTCCACCTGCATTCCATGCTGTTTTCAAGTTATATCCTACGTTGAAGTACAATTCTCCAGTGACATTTTTCTGAAAACTAAACCATTCCATCGCACGTGCTTGCATGGCAGAAGCATCGATTACATAAGATGGCCATCCGTTGTAATAGCTGCTGGTGCTGGTATCACAGCCATTTCCGCAACCGTGCGACATACAAGACTGATACCACCACATTTCTTTTTCTGAACCTTTTGCAAGATGCGTATCATACATTTCTCGAGTTCCGTAAGGAAGTCCTGCTCCCACCCAGTTAATAACAGGCACGAAGATATCGATAGAGTCTTCGATGCCTCTGCTGAGGGCTTCGGGATATCCAGTGGTAACAAGAGTTGGAATACCTGCACTTTGAACTGGTGCGGCTCGCGTTGGAATTGCACTCCAAGAACATCCAGCTGGTGGTTCATCACATGTGTAGTTGAAATAGGTGGTATCGTTCCAACCTTTTAACGCCATATGATCTTTCCAGCGTCTTACTTCACTTTCAGGATCACTTTGATTGAGCGTGTACATACTGAGGGCAGTAAGTTTTGCACCTTCAAGCATGGTGTCTGCAGTTCCGTCGAGAAGTGGTCCATAGAGTTCATCAAAGTGACTCCAGCCAAGAGACTCTTTTGGCCAATAGTAAATACTAGATTCAAGCGACACGCGATGATCCAGTGCCACACGTGCATAGAGAAGATTGTAGTGTTCAATACCAGCATCTCCTCCGCAACCACTGTAGCTTCCACCGTGTGCTACGCAAGGCGCATCCCATCCAAGAGCAAAGGCTGTTTTAAGCGAAGCCGTTGAAGGAAGATCGAAGTCAAACACACGCAACTGGAGAGGCACATCAATGGTTTCTGTGTCTGTTTCTACGCTCACAGTTCCTTTAAAAATACCGGCCGCAATTCCTTTTGGGACAAGGACTTCCACCCAAAAGTTTGATGAATCTGCAGCATTGATGTTGTGAGGAAGTGCATTACGTTTTTCTTGAAAGTAAGGATCTACATCAGGAATCAAAGGATCAGGCCAATTTCCGGCGGCACCTTCAAGGTTTGATGCAGATGATACAAAGTAAAGTCCTTCGCGATAAATGGTAAAAGCACTTGAAGCAATGCTTTCCTGGTTGGGTCCAGTTAATGAGCTCACGCGGATAGCATTAATTCTTCTTCCTTGCGATCCACCAGCAATCACCACCTGAAAAGGCTCAAACTCGTTTCGTGCGGCTTCAATTGCAACTTCTTTACCCGTTGGTAATGTTGCTCCGGGCCTAAATTTCTGCGTCGCATTTCCAACACCAATCCAATCGGGAACGTTTGAAGGTTCTGGAACTGGTTCAGGATCTGGAACAGGCGCTGGCTCCGGATCTGGGAGCGGTTCTGGTTCTGGAGTTGGTTCCGGAACTGGCACAGGCTCGGGATCAGGAACTGGAGCTGGTTCAGGTTCTGGTGCAGGCGCTGGTTCAGGTTCCACTACGGCTTCCTCGATGTTGAACGTGTGCATAAGCATTGCTGCCGTTTGTCCAACTGTAGCCAGTTGCTTGCCAAAGCTAGAATCGCTTAGGCTTCCATTGAGGTCTAAGTTAAAACCGTCTGTGCTTTCGAAAAGTAATTTTTCGTACACAAACTTGAAATGTGCAGAGTTGACGCCAAATGGATTTTTATTTGTTCCAAGATCTGGTCCCGAATAATCTTTTACCAGCTGAAGGAAATCTGCATTTCCTCCTGGGAATCTTCGATAAAGTCTATTTTGTGTCACAATCACATTGCTAAGCGGTCGTTTAGCCTGAAGTGACGGACATTTTTTTGTGGTGAATACTCCAACAGAAACGAGGTACGAAAACACGGGAGCATCTGGACACTGCCAACCCGTGAAGGCCATGGCTTCCTCGTAGCGTCCACTTACGCGAACGTACATATCGATGAGCTGTTCCGTAAGAATGAGCGCATCTGGATTGACCATCGTTTGGCCTTCTGCAAGAGGCATCATACCATTATCAATCAGAGCTCGTAACTCTGCTTCGAAAGGATGCCCTGAAATGTCGGTGATGTTATCACTGAGCGCCGCTTGCAGGTTTGGTGCGGCCAAAAGAAAGAGGCCAAGAAGAAAAAAAACTAATGTAATCTTTCTTGGCCACTTTTTACTTCTCCACCATCTTATTTTCTCCATATATCCCCCTTATTGTAACCGTCGACTATGCTGCTCTTTCTGTAAGTATGCTGTCGATGCTATCAAAGAGGATGGGTGCCCTAGAAGGCCTTAGAATTCTGATTGTGCGGGGAGTGTTGATAGAAATCCGGCGCAAAGTGATTTATGATTCATTTTGCGGACTTAGTGTATGTAGGGACTACCAAATTTTCGGCAGATGGCCAAAAAGTGGGAAAGAAGAAAGTTGGGGAACAGGTGAAAAGGCTAGTCTAAAGAGAGTGTTTTTTGTTCATTTCCTTTGAAGAGAAAAATAATCTACGGCAAAGGGGTGATTTTAAAGTGCCCAAAGGCAAAGCCAAGATCCCAACCTTTGCCTTTTCCCGAAAGGGTGAGGCCAACGTTTCCATTCCACAAGGCAGCTGCCGAGGCAGATGAACTTGCTCCAGCGTGTGCTTCTGATTGGGCATAGCCCCCAAAGAGTTTTTCGATGTCATGCACCTTCGAAAAAGTGCCTTTCCCATTTACAATTTCGTTTTTTCCAAAGCTAATGCCGCCGCCTTTTGTCCTGATTTTTACGGAAGCAGTTTGGCCATTGTCGCAGGAAATCGTTCCCGTTCCCTTTCCAGATTTATAGAAAACGGACCAGCTTTTTAAATTGAAGCTAAGCTGGCAGGAAACCGTGCCAAGTTCCTTTTCTTCACTTGCGGCGTGAAGTGTTTGCGCGCTGGCAAAAGAAAAAAGAACAAGAAGGAAAAAGAAAGATGCAATAAGCTTAAGTGGTTTCATGTGAAAACCTCCTTTGTTGAACGTCAGGGAAATTAAAACCTCATTTCTGTTGCGAATGTCAAGTCTGTTCAGTAAAAGGGCGCGATGAAAAATGAACCAAGCCAAGAATTAAAGGATATTTTTAAAACCTTAGAGAAAAAAACGGAACATGTTTTTATAACGGGTGGTGCAGGAACGGGCAAATCAACGCTGCTTCAGTATTTTCGGGAAAAGACAAAAAAGAACTGTGCCGCACTGGCGCCAACTGGTGTTGCAGCGGTGAACATCAAAGGGCAAACTATTCATTCTTTTTTCGGCTTCAAGCCAAATGTGACCTTGGAAAAAGCAAAAAAAGCTGCAAAGACTTTGCTGAAAAATGAAAAGGGCGAGCTCTACAAAAAGCTAGATTGCCTTATCATTGACGAAATTTCCATGGTGCGGGCCGACCTGATAGACTGCATAGATCAGTTTTTGCGCCTTGTTCGCGGAGATGGCTACACTCCTTTTGGGGGAGTGCAGCTTTTGTTTTTTGGTGATCTTTACCAACTTCCTCCCATTGTTCCTCCGCTTGAGGCTGAAAAATTTTATCAGCTTTATTCAAGCCCATATTTTTTTGATTCACACGTTTTTGGCGAGATCCATTTAACGCGCATTGAATTGACACAAGCTTATCGTCAACATGAACCAGAATTTATTTCCATCCTTCACAAAATTCGTGAAAAAAAAGTAACGCCACAAGATCTTGATTGGCTCAATCAACAGTGCTGCGGAAAAAAACCAGATCATTTGGCAGTTTACCTTACACCACTCAACCGCAAAGCCTTTGGTATCAACGAACAGAAGCTGACCACACTTTCTGGAAAAGAAATGATGTATCAAGCTGAGCTGACGGGAAAGTTCGATCAAAAAGCTCTTCCCACTGAAATTGAATTGAACCTCAAAGTGGATGCGCAAGTAATGTTGCTGAACAATGATCCTCATAACAGATGGGTGAATGGCAGCGTTGGCACTCTTTTGCGTTTGGGAAAAGACAGCGTTTCAGTTGAACTTGAAAACGGAAGTGTGCACGAAATTGAACCGCATACGTGGGAATTGTTTGAATATGAACTCGAAGGCAAAAAACTGCAGACGAAAAGTGTGGGTTCGTTCACTCAGCTTCCGCTTAAATTGGCGTGGGCACTTACCATTCACAAAAGCCAAGGGAAAACGTTTGAGCAGGTGGTGGTAGACTTGAGCACAGGCACCTTTGCTTCGGGCCAAGCCTATGTGGCGCTTAGCAGATGTAGAACGCTCGCGGGTTTAAGCTTGGTGAAGCCGCTGCGCGTACATCACATTTTAGTGGATGCAAAAGTAGGGCAATTTATGAGTTTAGAGTAAACACTACTTTGCAGACTTCACATCCAATTGATGTTGGCGTTCTCTGCATCGTGCTTTTGTTTTTTCGGGAGCAATGTGAAAACACTTTGGACAGGTGACACCTTTTTCATAAAGAGGAGATTTAATATCTTCCGGCGCAATAGGATTTCCGCAGCCAAAACACATGTTGTGTTTTCCCACTTTCAAGCCATGAGCAACAGCAACCCGTTCATCAAACACGAAACACTCACCTTGCCATTTGCTTTTTTCTTCAGGAATTTCTTCGAGGTATTTTAAAATGCCACCTTTAAGGTGATAGACATTTTCAAAGCCTAAACCTAAAAGATAGGAAGTGGATTTTTCGCAGCGAATGCCACCAGTACAAAACATAGCGACTTTTTTATGTTTTTGTGGATCTAGATTTTTCTTCACGTACTCAGGAAAATCTCTAAAATTGCGAGTTTCCGGGTTTCTTGCATTTTCGAAAGTTCCAATCTGATATTCGTAATCGTTTCTGGTATCAACCAAAATAACTTCAGGATCTTCAAGAAGGGCATTCCAGTTTTTTGGCTCAACATAAGTGCCAACTTTTTTAAGCGGGCTTACACCTTCTTGGCGAAGCGTTACAATTTCTTTTTTCACCAAGATTTTAAGACGTTTGAAACTGCAAAAATCGGCATAAGATTTTTTCTGTTCAAGTTTGGCAAAGCGAGCATCAGCTTGAAGATACGCAAGAAATGCATCTATAGATTCTTCAGATCCAGTAATGGTGCCGTTGATGCCTTCGTTGGCAAGAATGATAGAACCCTTGATGTCATTGCGTTTGCAGAACAAGAGAAGATCATTTTTTGTTGTATGTGGATCTTCAAGTTCAACAAAAGTGTAAAAGGCTAAAATGCAATACGTCTTCATTTTCTTCTCCTACTCACAGCAACCGTCGCCGTGGGCGTGGCCGTGATCCATCTCTTCTTGGGTTGCTGCGCGTGTTTCAATTAATTCCACATCGAAGCAAAGATCGACGCCAGCTAGTGGATGGTTGGCATCCAACGTAACAAGGTCATCACTCAACTCGGTAACGCGAAAAACTTGACCTTCCAGCTCGCCTTCGGCAGCTTGAAGCTCGGCTCCAATTTCAATGTCCTCGAGGGGAACATCTTCTCTTGGAATTTTGAAGACGAATTTTTCGTTGTATTCACCGTAAGCTTCCGACGCTGGGATAAACACTTCTTTTTTATCGCCATTGTTCATAGTTTTCACCGCTTCTTCCAAGCCGGGAATAATTTGTTTTCTGCCTTCAAGGTAAGAAAACGCATCACCGTTTCGTGAAGAGTCTATTACTTCACCTTCTTGATTGGTGAGTTGGTAGTGAATGGTCACAATGCGTTTCGACATAAAAAACTCCTTTTTGGGGAAAATAGTGCCGCAGCCATAGCGACTTCATGCTTTTTTGGCAATAGCTTTTTGGCTAAAATCTCGAGTTTAAGGCTTAAAATGGTCAAAGCCAGAGCTTTTGAGGGTGAAGGGCTTTCCCTTTTGTGAGTATTCGAGCTTTTTTCCTTTTTGGCACATTCCAATGCAGAAAGGCTTGTGGCCAAACGCTGATGCATACTTGGCTTCAAAGGATTTGCTTTTTTTGCCATCCACGCTGAAGAGTAGCGCATAATCCTCTCCGCCGCAAAGAGCCAAAGGATAAGGTGGGAGTTTCTTTCGCTGAACAAGCGTTTGAAATGCTGCGGAAAGCGGAATATCTTCAAGCTCAACACGCGCTCCCACGGAAGAAGCCGATAGCATTCTTCGGAGGTCCAGATCGAGCCCATCCGAAATGTCCATCATGGCGTGCACTTCTTTTTGTGTTGCCAGCCATTGTCCTTCGCGCAGAAAAAGGCGCGGTGAAAGATGAGATGAAACAAGCTTTTTTTCCACGGCTGAAAATGTTTTCTGTTTCAACAGCAGCTGCAATCCAAGTGCTGAATCCCCCAATGTTGAAGTGACATACAGGAAATCATTTGCTTTTGCGCCATTTCGATATTTTATCTTCGCCGTTTTTATCTTTCCCATAATGGTGATATTGATAAAAACATGCTTGGGAGATGTGCTTGTGTCTCCACCTAAGACTTTTATTTCAGCTGCATCTGAAATTTTTTTCAGGCCTTTATAAAAATCTTTAATCCACTTTTTTGAAATTGATTTTGGAAGTCCAAGGCTAACGAAGGCGCAACAAGGGTTTCCGCCCATGGCTGAAATGTCACTGATATTCACCAGCATACTTTTTTTCCCAAGTTCTTGTGCCGAAATGAACTTGAGCTTGAAGTGAATGTTTTCAATCAGCTGATCGGTGCTAACTAAAAGCGATGAAGTTTTATCAAGAGGCAACACCGCACAGTCATCTCCAATGCCTGCTTCCCGTTGATGACGGTGGCTGGAAAAAACTTTTCGAAGGTAAGTGTAAAAACTTTCTTCATGATGAAATGACGACGAAGGCATGCCGAGGTCTTATTCCGCAAAAGGAGAAACCACAAGAACGAAAACGGGGTGGAGTTTCTTCGAGTAGAGATAATCGAAGAAAACTAACGATCAACCCTTGTAATAATGCCGCTAGAGGTACAGTCCCCATCGGATTGAAGGTTACAAGTAATATCAATGGCAAAACTGCTTGTAAAATCGAGACCTGTTAACGCTGTAATGCCGTAGTTTGTAAAGGTACTAGCTGCAAAAGGAGAGCTTTCAAGTGCTGATAGTGAGACCTCAGCTGTGCTTGTTCCGGTTCTCACCATATCAAATTCGAAGATCCAAGTTGACGTTGGAGCGCTGAAGTCTCCATTATAGGAAATAGAGCCAACAGAGGTTGAATCGACTTTTACCGAAAGGATTTGAGAGCTTGTGGCAGAAACAAGCGATGTTCCGTAGGTTTTCACATGAAGTACCTCGCCCGTGTTATTTAGGGTATTTGCCGGAATGGTAACGGTATTCACAGTCTCTTCAGATCCGGTGATTGTGTTTGAAGCATCGGTAGTACTGACGGATACAAGACTTGAACAATTTGAACACGTAAGCGCAAAAGGCACAGCTGAAAATTCGTTCCGTGGTAACATTTCGCTATCGGTGCCTACCGTGATGCCCAGATAGAGAGCGGATTCTAGGCTTGGCAAAGCATTTGAGCTTGTTCCAAGTGTAGTGCTATAAAAGCCATTTGAAACAGCAACTGAAAGCGTGCCACTCGACCATGCTGCAGTTCCACCTGTTGCAGCTGTGTAAAGTTGGAACACCATGTCTGTTGTGGCATTCACCACATTTCCGCTTGCATCAGTCAGATAACCTTGAACCGGAATTTGCGTGTTATCAGCTCTTAGCGAAGAGAGTGGAGCTAGCAGCGCCAGATTGAAAAGGCAGAGGATAATGAAGAATTGTTTACGCATAAAAACCTCGGGGTTTATTTGTGTTAGAGACTGTCAAAAAGGGTTTCCCCTATAGCTAAAATGTTATCCGCAGCTTTATTGTTTGTAGATGTGTTTTGCTGCGTAAAGCCATCCGCAGAAATACACGCTGAATTTGCATAGCTGCTTGATGTAGACTTCACAATTTTACCAATGCAGTTTAACTTTATCCCCGAAAAATCAGCCGAGCTGCTCGTGGTTGTTGTAGTGGTGGTAGAGCCCACTTCAATGCCTCCGGCTACACAAGCTCCACCTCCAAAAAAGAGGAGGGTGAGAAGAAGATAGAAAAACTTTTTGCTGCCTTTCAGCATAGGTACAACCTCCGGAAGTCCTTAAAATGACTGCAAAACCTCACACAGCCAGACCGTAAGTTTAAGCCAAAAAAAGCGTAATTACAAGGAGTTTTGTTTTTTCTGGTCCTTTGAGTCACCACCTTATCTAAGGCTTGTTTTTTTTCGAAAGCTTGCTAGTGGGCATGCACGCTTAAAGCCCTAAAAAAGCCCATCCTCTGAGGTATGTGAATGCGACAAAAATTTTTCCATTTTCTTTCGAAGCTCATCGAAAAAAAGTCTCTCTTTATTATCATCGCCGCCACTTTTTTTTCATGCGCCAGCATTTTTTTTGCTTCCACGCACATCAGAATGAATTCAGATTATGATGATTTGGTTTCAGAAGATCTTCCGTATCACAAAAGGTACAAAGATTTTTTGAAGGAGTTTGGCGATCAAGAATATTTGTTTGTCGTCGTGGAAAAGGGTGAAGATTCAAAACGAGCAAAAGCATTTATCGATGCTTTAGCAAAGCGCTTAAAAAATGAAGCAACTTTAGAAGAAGTGTTATGGAAAATTGATCAGCCAAAATTAAAAACTTCGTTTCCTCTTTATCTTTCTCCGTCAGCGTTAGATGCAACAAAAGATTTCGTCCAATCGCATCAAGCGTTTACACATTCTCTTCTTTCCATTCATCATTTGGCTTCGCTTTTTTCTGTCGTGAATCAAAGTTTCAATCAAGTGCAGCCTTCTGCGGAGCACGAGCCTGTTTTTGAAAAAGGTTTTCAGTTTTTAAACGCTTTGCTCAAAGATCTTTCCAGTGTTTTGCGAGGAGAAGAAAGAAAAGCGATTTCACTTGAAGAAACACTAATGGAACTTGATCCAGAATTTGATTCTGATGCCTATCTCAGAAGCGGTGAACTCTACTTTCTTTTTCTCATGCCCAAAAAAGATTTTGGCACCATGGAAGTTATTGCCGAACCTCTTCAAAAAATTAGAGAACATTTAACAGAAGTAAAAAAAGAATTCCCAGAAGTGAAAGCGGGATTAACCGGAAGACCAGTGCTTGCGGCTGATGAACTTGCAGCAACAAACAAAGACATGACACTCGCAACCACCTTAGCTTTGCTGTGTGTTGGGTTTTTATTTGTTTTCTTTTTCCGCTCTGTTTCTCGTCCAGCACTTGCAATGCTTACTTTGGTGATGGGTATTTCTTGGACGTTTGCTTTTGTGGCTTTGGTATTTGGTGAGCTCACTATTTTGTCTATTGTGTTTGCTCTCATTTTGATTGGAGCTGCAGTTGAATATGCCATCCACTTTGTGGCGAGATATCAAGAGGAAATACAAAAGCACAATTCGCTTGCAGATGCAGTTGAGCAAACCTTGCAAACTGCTGGCAGGTCGAACATGACCAGCGCGCTTACCACGGCAGCAGCTTTTTTTACATTTACGTGGACAGATTTTACGGGGCTTGCAGAGTTGGGCGTCATTGCAGGAGTGGGAATTGTCTTGTGTTTGCTGGCGATGACACTTGTTCTTCCTGCGTTGCTTTACACGAAAGATAAAACCCTTTCTCAAGAACAGCGTAGGCACACGTTTCCTTTTCAGGTCCCAGCTTTGCTAGGTCTCTATCGTTATCCTAACCGTGTTTTGCTTGGCTTTGTTCTTTTTCTTTTTATGTTGAGCCCATTTTTTGCTCGGGTTTCATTTGATAACAATTTGCTTCACCTTCAACCTGATGGGCTTGAATCAGTTGAGATGGAGCACCTCATCCAAGAAAAATCGAGCGAGCGCAGTTGGTTTGCAAATGTTCGTGTTGATACACTTGAAGAGATGCAATCTCAAATTGCTCAATTGAAGCAATTGCCTGTTGTTGATCATGTTGAGTCGATCACAAAATTAGTTCCAGATGAGCAAGAAAAGAAACAGCAAATCATTGCTGATATTCGATCTAAGCTTGGAAACATTTCTTTTCCTCAGCTTTCAAGTTCTGTGCAAAAAAACGAATTGCTTCATCAATTAGATTTGTTTCAGAAAAAAATATTAAGCCTTCAAGATGCAGCTTTTAGTTCTGGGAAAATTGAAGAGGTTAATGAGTTGGAACATTTCAGTTCGAATATAACAGAATTTTCTGCTTTGCTTCAGCAAGCTGACGAAGCAACATTAAAAGCACTGCAAGCATATCAATCGGATTTGCTTGGTCCACTTCGAACTGCGATGCTTTTAGTTGTGCAAGCGCTTTCTCCGGAAAAGCTTGCTGTGTCTGATTTTCCCGAAGCCATAACTCGCCGTTATATAAGCTCAAAAGGTGCCTATACTTTCTATATTTATCCCAAAGAAAATATTTGGGATCCAGATGCACTTGATGCATTTGTTACTGCTGTAAGTGCAGTCAACCCAAATGCATTTGGAACACCGTATGAAGTTCATGAATCAGGAAAGCTCATGAGAACAACTTTTCTCTATTCAGCCATTTTTGCTTTTGCTGTTATTCTGTTTTTAGTGTGGTTTGATTTTAAGGCCATCATTCCTACATGCCTTGCAATTGTGCCTCTCATGGTAGGCATGTTTTTATTGGTGTGTGTGATGGGGCTTCTTTCTCTTTCGTTCAACATGGCAAATTTCTTTGCTATTCCCATTTTGATTGGAGTTGGAGTTGATAGTGGTGTTCACTTAGTTCACCGTATACTGCACGAACGAAATCTTTCAGCGCTTGGCACCGCCACCGCTAAAGGCGTGTTGCTTACGGTGTTTGCCAATGCCATCGGTTTTGGAATGATGATGATTGCAAGTCACAAAGGGCTCGCAAGCCTTGGAAAAGTTATGGCAATTGGCTCGATTACGTGTTTGCTTTCAGCTGTGGTGTTCATGCCACCGTTAGCGGCTTTGCTCTTAAAGCTTCCTGCGCTTGACAAGAGTGCAAGAGGCTCTTAGAGCAGAGGCCCTTCAAAGAAACTTGCTTGAGAAGATGAGAAAAAAATGAAAAAAACTCCAGACATTCTTTCCAATGATGAACTTGTGGAACTTTTGTTCACAGAAGAAGATCATCTCAAACGTATTTATGTAGATGAGATGCTTGAACGTATAGATGAACTGCGTGAAGAACTTGCAAGTATTGTTTCAGATAGGTTCCTCTGGATGATCGATGGCGCCGAATGGTGGGCAACGTTGCATGCTACCTACATCCTGGGTGCAGCGGGAGATGAAAAAACTGTTGTTCCTCTGCTTTCTGCACTGCGTTGGTCCGATGCCTATGACAATGCTTGGGTTACTGAAGAGCTGCCATCTATTTTTGGGCAAGTGGGTGAGCCTGCGGTAAAATCGCTCATGCAAGTAGTGAGCGACAAAAGCGCAGGATGGACTGTGCGGTCAGTAGCTCTCGATAGCCTTGCTGCTATTGCGCTTGTTCATCCTGATTGCGAAACAGATTTGCTTTCGTACATCAAAAGTATTCTCAAAGATAAAAATGAAGAGCATCCTCTAAAAAGATCGGCTGCAATCATTTTGCTCGATTTTCGGCAACAAGATATGCGTGAAGAACTTTTGCTCGTAGCGCACAACGAAGTAAGGCTTGGCGGTGAAATGGAAACCGTGCGTCCCATTTTAACTCCCGAAGATGTTGAACGAGAATTAAAAGTAAGTATCCGCGCCGAAGAATTTTATCTTCGCAACTGGCTTCGTTTTTATGACGACGTTGAAATCAGCAGAAGACAACGGCTTGGGGTTGATGGCGATCAAAAAATAAGAGTGATGTCTGCGTTTAGTTATCAAAGTGAAGAAGGGTATGGCCTCGCCGAAGGCTTACGACTTTGTCCTTGTGGAAGTGGTTTGATGTATCGAAACTGTTGTTGGGAAAAATTACATTAGACCTTTCTCTCTACGAAACATGTCTTTGCAATTTACCTCTAATGAATATGAAAAAAGAGAAGCAGTGCCATCATCAACATCCCGACTGCCAATGAAATGAATGAGCTAATACGCCCTTTGTTTTCGTGAAATGCCTCCGGAAGTAAATCACACGTTGCGACATACAAAAACGTTCCGCCAGCCAGAGCTTGCGCTGTACAAAGCATTTGCGCCGACATTGCATGACTTAGCTTTAAGCTTGCAATGGCAGCAAGTGGTGAAGTAAGCGCAAAAAATACAAGAAGTGCAAAGGATTTAAGGGGTTTGAAACCTGCCAAGCGAAGTACAGTTGCAAGTGAAAACGCTGCGACCGCTTTGTGCGAAACAATGGCAATAAACAGTGGAAGCGCAACATGAGGCAGCGCAAATGCAAAGCCCAAGCTGATTCCCTCGGCAAGGGCATGAATGCTCAGTCCCATTAAAGTGGTATATCCAATTACTTTGTGACCATGCGAACAATGGTTTCCGCAGTGACGTTCGTGTTGGTTAAAGAGAACGCGTTCAAAAAACAGCAGCGCCAAAAATCCCAAAAGTAAAATGGCATTGTTTGAACTTGGAGTGCCTTGGCCGTTGATTTCAGGCAGAATGTGCAAGAAGAGAGCTCCTAAAAAAATACCAGCCCCGAAGGCAATAAACAGATGAAGTGTTCTCTGTGACCAGTTTTTAAGCAAGGGCAATACTGCACCTAAAAGAGTTAAAACAAACATTCCCAGCAGATAGGAGTTGTATTGTGTAAGCATAGCCTAAGTGTTCCCTTTAGTGAAAATCGCTTCTACGTTTTCAGCGCTTGAGTGTCAATCGGCATTTAAAGTGGGGTATCTCTTTGAAAAAAGGTCGATTCTTGCTTTTTCTCACGGAGTTTGATACAGTGCAAAAATGCCAAAACGAAAATCCCAATTAGAAGCTAAAACATCCACCCAAGGCCAGATGGGCTATCCCGAAATTGAGAAGCTCATCGATTCAGAGCATTTTGATGAGGTGAATGGGGCCTTCTCCCGTGCCTATGATGAGTTGGTAGAAGTGGAACGAAAGAAAAAAGGCCTCAAAAAAGGCAAGGATGCAGCCAAGGGAATGTTGTCCATCGAGCTCACCATGGAGCTTTTCCGCGAGCTTCTTTCGCTGAAATATCAACTTCAAGAAGAGTTGAAGAAAAAACATCAACAAACACATGCTAAGTAACTTATATGCTTAAGTTTTTCCAGTTTTCGGAAGCTTTTGCCCTTTCAAAAGAAAGGGCTTTTCTTTTTTAAATGGAGCGCTTCTATCCACTTGAAATGATTTAGCTTTGGAATATTTACTGAGAAGTGTATAATAAAAAATACGTTTAGAGCAACTTTGTGTAAGCGCTTCACCGATAATACAAGTGAAATCATTGTGGAGGCACTATGGCAGGATTAGAGGCAATAAACACACAACAAATTAGGGCACAAAGTTCTGCTCGTGCCATGACCACCAAGAGCGATGGTGGAGAGGCCTTTTTAGGTATTCTTGAAGCCCTGGGACCTGTAACGGCAGAATCTGCAGCTCAAGCTGGAGCGGGAGTAAATTCCCAAACCGTTTTGTCTTCAGCTTTTTCTGGTGTGTCAGCCAGCAGGCATCAACTTGGCGGAGTTCCCAGCTATAGTTCGGCCACTGGAAGTGGAACCTATGTAGGCGGAGGAGTGAGTTCTACCAGATTTAACCCAAGCGTGAGAGCTGCATCTTATGATGGCAGCGGCCCGGGCGATCTCAACGCAGGCAGTGCAGATACTTTAGCAGACAGAGCCGCGCTCCTTGATCAAATGAACCAAAGCAATACTGAACTGCTTCAATTGCAAGCGCAAATTCAGTCAACCTTGCAGTCATTTAACATTAAATCGAACATTCTTTCAGCCGATCACAGAGCACGAATGTCGATGATTGAGAAGTTTACAGCGCGAGGATAATAAACGTGAAGCGGAAAGAGGCGAAGACGAAATCTTTGCCTCTTGCTTGCTTCTTCACGCAAGATTAAATACTGATTTGTGGGGGGATAATTATGGTAAGTCTCGATCGTAAATACCTGCTGGTAATGATGGAAGCGGGTTACGTTTATTTGGGCATGCAACGTTTTGAAGAGGCAACAAAAGTATTTGAAGGCATTGCTGCTCTTGCTCCTGACAGTGAAGTTCCTATTGTAGCCCTTGGTGGAGTTTCCTTTTGCAAGGGTGATTTCAAAGATTCCATTCGGCACTATAAAAAAGCCCTCAAAATTGATCCCGACAGCCTTTTTGCCAAGGTGTATTTAGGCGAAGCGCTTTTTTTCTCAGGAGAAAAAGAAAAGGCCATGAATTTTTTGCAAGAAGTCTTGAAAGCAGATCATGATGGAGCCGCCGGCAATTTTGCAAAGGCACTTCTTGAAGCTATCGATCACGGATTTACACCAGGAATGATTCTGGAAAAAGAAGGAAAACAAGCTCATGCAAAAGCGCAAACACAAGTACATTAGTCTTCTTTCACTTTGCTTTCTTTTGTTTGTTTCTTGTGCTCGCATTACGCTTTTTCAAAACCTAAGCGAGCAAGATGCAAATGAGATTTTGGTTCTTCTTCAAGAGCATGGTATTGCTGCCAACATTGGCGAAGAAAAGCGCCAAAATGAAATCTTCTTTTCAGTCGAAGTGAATAAAGAAGAGCTCTCGAAAGCTCGTTCACTTTTAGTAAAGCATCAGCTGCCACGCAGGAAAGAACTGGGTTTGCCGGGAGTGTATAAAGAAAAAGGTCTGATCCCAACGCCCGATGAACAGAAAGCTCGTTATCTTTTAGCGCTTAAGGGTGAGATTATAAATTCACTCGAAAAAATTCCAGAGCTCATCGATGCTGATGTGGTCTTGAATATTCCAAACCAAAGTGAATTTTTACGAGAAGAAGAAAAAAAGCGAAAACGTCCAACTGCATCTGTGATTGTGCGAGCCAAACCAACTCTGGTTGGCAACCCAGCAGTTACCGAAGCGAAGATACAACAGTTTGTGGCCAACGCCGTGGAAGGCCTTAATCCACGCGATGTTGCGGTGATCATCAGTTATATTCAATCGGATGAACGAATTGGCGCAGAGTCTTCATCCTCATTGGTACCAGAAGTGATGGACGTAAAATCTAGTTCAGCTGCAGATTCAGCGTCATCTTTTCCTTCACTTGAAACAGATGAAAGCCTGTTGGGCTTAAACCTTGATGCTTCCTCGAAAGAAAAACTTCGACTCTACTTTTTAGGTTTCTTTACACTTTTACTTTTGCTCTCAGCCGGCCTGATTGTGAGCATTGTAAGTGCTGCTCGTATGCGTAAAAAAGTAGCTATGCTTTCAGCGGGAGAACCGCGTCAGGCCTTGCATCCAGGCTCACAGAACGAAGAGTTTGAAGAGGCTGAAACCGAAGATGAAATGGACCAAAATGAGGAGCCTTTCTAAGCTGCTGGAATAATTGAGTTTATTTTTTAAGTTTTTTTCATTTTGAAACAACTCAGCTATGCGAAAAGACGATAATGAAGAAGAGAATAAAAAGTGTATAATGAAAACAAAAAATGGAGTTCGCGGTGGACGGTATAAAACCAGATTTAATTAAATACGAGATGAGGATGGTGCAGGGCACAAATCCTCATGAAAAGGCGACCAAACGTCCAGGCGCTTTTTCGCGCTTTTTGTCTGGTGTGGGAAGAGTGTTTGGCGCAGTAGCGGCACCACTTTCGTTTATCTTTCCGCCGGCAGCCATCGCTGCAGCTGGTTCCTACGGCTTGGCCAGTATGGGTGATCAAGGCCAACAACGAGCTGCAAATAAAGTAGCCGAAGAAAATGCACGTAATCAAGCAACTACAGTTGCCTTTCCAGGTTTAAGCACTGGAGCTGCGTCACCGCTTCAGCCGGCATCTGCAGCAGGATCAACGCCTGCAGATCAAGAAGTAATGAATGTGTTGTTTGCCCGAGGCAGCCTCATGACCGAGCAAGCGCATTCATTGAAAGATGACAATAAAGGGATTTAGGGAGGTTAGGATGAATGTAAAATTTCCAGGAATGAGAGCTTTACGAGTTATCTTCAACGAAGCTAAACCAAAAAACGAACCATCAAAAAGTAACTCCTCATCAAATCCATCTGCATCAGCATTTGCGGCGAGTGGGAGTAACACATTTGGTCTTGTAGCAAGCAGAACGGTAGGAAGACCTTCATCAGCTTCTCTTCCTCCTCTCAGTCCTAAAGAAGGGGCTGCAATTGACAAGGACCTTCGCGATCTAAGCCTTGGTATTGCAGCAGCAAAACACCTAGGTCTTCCAGCAGAAGAAGAGAAAAACGCTGCACTGCGTATTGCAATGCTGCACACAATGCTCGAAAAAGCATAACTTCCAATCCTAGAAAAAAGAGAGTAAAACCTGGGGAGTGAAATCCCCATTTTTTTTGGCCAAGCCGCAAATAAGGATTGGAAAATTGAGATTTTGAACGCTGTCTTTTTAAAAAAACTTTATAATTCAGTAAGTTATGTATATTTTGATTTTTGCATTCCGTGGCATGTTTTCTGCATTTTTGTTCTGCGTACGAATTCATGAGGGGGTAGCATGGCAAAAGTAGCCACAAAGAAGAAAGAAAAGGCTGAAAAGTCCGAGCGCGTGGCAAGAGCGAGGCAGAGCGCACACTCAAAAGTGAAAACAGCCCGAAGCAACAGTGCTGTGAAACAGAGTGAGCTTTCGAAAAAAGACTTGGCAGAAATGAAGCAGCGAAATGATCTTATCGATCAGTACATGCCGTACGCTGCATCTATTGCGAATCGAGTTTGTCAGACGCTTTCTTCCGCGGTTGAATTTGATGAAGTGCTTTGCAACGCAAGACTTGGTTTGTTGGAAGCCGCAAAACGTTTTGATCCAGAGCAAGGTGTAGATTTTAGAACCTTTGCTTATTACCGCATCAAAGGTGCAATTTATGATGGACTTAGACGAAGTGGTTGGTTGCCGCGGACTTTATATTCGAAAATTAAATTTGAAGAAGCCGCAAACGAATACATGCAGAATCGCGCGCTTCACGTGGATGAAGAAAAAGTAAAAGAACTTCCTCCCGGTTATGAAAAGAAAGATGCAGCACGAGAAACCATTGGCGGACTTACTTCGATGTACATTGTTTCCATCGATGCATCAGAAGATTTAGAAATTGTAGATGAAAATTCCGAAGACATGGAAAGTAAAGCTGAGTTTATGCAGGTAAGACGGCACATGCGAGATTCCATCGGAAGCTTACCTGAAAAGGAAAAACAACTGGTGATGATGTATTATTTTCAAAGTAAAACGCTCGAAGAAATTGGTGATAAGTTGGGTCTTTCAAAATCATGGACCTCTCGCTTACACGCACGAGCATTGGCTTTATTGTTCAAGCGCATCAAACAAAAAGCGCATACAAATAGAGATGCTGATAATGAAGGGGTAGAGGAGCTTGGCGATGTCAATTACGATTGCTAATAAACTTGCTTCCAAAGCCGCTACAAAAGCTTTGGAAAAATCTTTTCAAGATACATCGAACGTTGGAAAACAAAAAACTTCCTTCCAAGATACCCTTTCAAATGCGGGTGCTGAAGCAAAAGAATTTGCAAGCAAGCTTGGAGTGAGTGAGACAAACCAAGCTCCCAAAATGCAAGTGGAAGCGCTTAATGGAAAAACGGTAGACTTCACACCAGATATGTCAGTTACCGAAGTGAAAGCACCAAACGGAAGTGAAAAATTAGTCGATATGCTTTCCGAAGTGAACAAAGGCCAAATGCAAATGGATAGCCTTGTGAATCACGTGTTGTACAGCGGCAAAAAATTCAGCCAGCAAGAACTCTTGGTCGTGCAAGCTCACGTTTTTCATTATGCTCAAATGACAGAGTTGACCGTAAAAGTAGCCGAGCAAGGAGTTTCATCATTTAAGTCAGTCATGAACACTCATGTTGGAGCTTCATAGGAGAGTAAATGCATTTTGCAGAAAAACAACGACATGCTTTTGTGAGTGATTTGATGATGCTTAACGGAGATGATGAAGAGCTCTTAAATTATGCGCATCAAGACGAAGCTAAACACATCAAAAATATTTTAGAAACGTACAATCATGAAGATAAAGCAAAAAATGTAGAAGGGGCCGAAGAGCATTTTTATTCTTCTATTGCAGCAAGTAAATTTTCTGGTCTTGCCGAAATTCATCCTGCCTGGATGCTGGAAAAAATAAAACAGGAACCACCAAGAATTATAGGCATCATTCTTCGCTATCTTCCATCGCAGCATGTTCGATATATTATTCAAAATCTTTCGGAAGAAATCAGAGCCGAGTTGCCTGATATGGTGGAAGCTTTTTCGGTTGATAAAAAACTTCTCGAAATTATTCGCCTTCGTTTTGAGCAGCTGTTTCCATCTTTGCATCTTGCTCGTGCGAAAAAAGAGTTTAGATTTGAAGATTTGTATTCTCTTTCTCACCTAGATCTTGAAACATTATTTATCGACTGGGGCATGCAAGAACTAGCGCTTGCATTGCGACGCGTTTCAAAACGTGTTCGCCATGTTTTGTTCAATAGACTTCCTCTCAAAGACGCCAAAAAAATTCACGATCGCTTGAAAGGCGAAGAACATTACTCTGAAAAATTGTATCACGAGGCTTGTCTTACCGTTTTGGAAGTTTCTGGTGACCATGTTGGCTCGAAACAGTTTTTCCTTGAATTGGGAATCGCTGCATTTGCCAGAGCCTTTTCTAAAGAAGATAAAGAAATCTTTGATTTCCTCAAACTGAAGATAAAGCCTGAATATGCTCATCTCTTAAAACGCTTTTTGAAGCAATCTGTGGAGCGTCATCATTCTGACGATTTGGAAGAAAGACGCCAGATGATCCTTTTCCGGGTGAGTGCCCTCGCGATAAAACATCAGATAGACCCCTCTTGGAGTGCTTGTAGGCCACTTTCTGCCAATAATGAACAATCTTTAGCTCTCTAGTTGGCTTAACTGCCTGATTATGTTAGACTAATACGATTAAATGAGGTGGGAGCTATGTGCGCCAAAATTGTAAAACGAAAAGACTTTGAAGAGGACAAAAAGGCCAAAGGCGAAACCTTAAGCCCTCTTGAAAAATCCAGTGCCCTTTTGGGCAAATCATCCGGCGCCATTCTAGGAAGAAAAACCATAGAAGCTCAAAGCGAAGCCGAGCACATTCTTTTGCATGCAGAAGCCGAAGCAAAAAAAATTCGCGAAGAAGCATTACAGCTTAAAGCTGAAGCCGAAAAAATTTATGAGTCAGAGCGCAAACGAGGTTATCTGGAAGGGGAAAAAAGAGGCTTGGCTTTAAGTTCTGAAAAGTTAGTCAAACTTGAAGCGTTAAAAGAACAATTTTACAATAGTGTTGAAGATGAAGTGATTCGTCTTTCCATGGCGGTTGCAGAAAAAGTAATTGGCCAAATTGCAATCGAAAATAAAGAGATGATCAAAAGTGTAGTGAAAAAAGCGATTGAACGCAGCATTGGTGATCGCATCACCATTCGCGTTCATCCCGATGACTACAAAAACATAGTAGGGCACGACGGTGAATTTAGAGATGTCGTCGATCGTACCAAACGCATTTTATTTAAAGAAGATGAAGCAACACCGCAGGGGGGATGTATTGTGGAGACTGAAGTGGGCACTATTGATGCTCAACTTGAAACACAGCTCGAAGCAATACGTAAAGCATTAGGCCTTTCCTAATTTGCTTTGGGGAGCAAGATGAGCGAAGAAGCCAAAAAATCAGCATCGGCATCACTTCCAGTTGTGGATTTCGATAAATACCATCATCTGCTTTCTGCAGTAACCACCTATACCATCAAGGGAAAAGTTACCGAGCTTACCGGCATTGTTGTTCGTTCCGTGGTGCCCGGAGTGAAAATTGGAGAGCTCTGCTTTATTCTTCCTTACCACACAAAAATTCCCATCAAAGCTGAAGTGGTAGGATTTCGAGATCAAGAAGTTTTGTTGATGCCGCTTGGAAACCTAGAGGGCATAGGGCTTGGAAACGATGTCATTCCAACAGGGCACTCTCTTACCGTTCGCGTTGGACCACAATTATTGGGACGCATTTTAGATGGGCTTGGTGATCCGCTTGATGAAGAAGAAAAAGGTCCACTCAAATATGAAGAGGAATATCCCGTTACAGCCGAACCTCCAAAAGCGCTAAAAAGAAAACGCATTACCAAACCACTTTCGGTTGGAATTAAAGCCATCGACGGCATGCTCACGGTTGGCGAAGGTCAGCGGGTTGGCTTCTTTGCAGCAGCAGGTGTTGGAAAGTCTACCATTATTGGAATGATTGCTCGCAACACCGAAGCCGAAATCAATGTAATTTGTTTGGTTGGTGAGCGGGGAAGAGAAGTTCGTGATTTTATCGAAAAAGATCTTGGTGAAGAAGGTTTGAAGCGTTCGGTGGTTATTGTTTCTACTTCAGATCAGCCTTCGTTGGTTCGTATGAAGGCAGCTTATGTTGCAACTGCGATTGCCGAATATTATCGGAACCAAGGCAAAAAAGTTATCTTGATGATGGATTCTGTTACGCGTTTTGCGAGGGCACTTCGCGAAGTGGGTCTTGCAGTTGGTGAACCGCCTGCAAGAGAAGGTTACACGCCTTCTGTTTTTTCAACGTTGCCGCGTTTGCTGGAACGTTCGGGAAATTCGGACAAAGGTTCCATCACCGCTTTTTATACCATCCTTGTTGCAGGTGATGACATGAATGAACCTGTTGCAGATGAAGTGCGTTCAATTTTAGATGGCCACATTATTCTCTCCCGCGAACTTGCTTCCCGTGGGCATTACCCGGCGATTGATATTTCTGAAAGTGTCTCGCGGGTTATGGACAACATCATCGACGATAAGCACCGTGATGCAGCAAAAAGTTTGCGAGAAGTGGTGGCAAATTATGAAAAAGAACGAGACCTCATTCTTATAGGTGCCTACGAAGAGGGAAGTGATTCAAAAGTAGATTACGCTCTCGAAAAAATTGAGGATGTAAATAATTATCTCAAGCAGGATGTAAACGAGAGCATCTCTTTTCAAGAGTCTCAAGAACTTTTAGAAGAACTGTTTGATTAAATATTATGGCAAAAAAAAATAACTATCGACTTCAAGCTCTGCTTACATTGAAGGAGCGTTTAAAAAGAAAAGCTGAAATTGTGCTAGCGCAAAAAATTATTGCGCTTAAAAAAGAGGAAGAAAAACTTGAAGAACTAAAAGAAGAATTAAAAGAAATTGTTGAAGCATGGAAAATGGCAAGAAAAAACATGAGTGATGAACTTCGAAAAGGAGCAAGCTCGCACCGGAGTGACATCCACAGCAATTATCTGAAGCGTTTAAAAGAAGATGAAGAACAAAAAGAAGAAGAAATGGAAGAGCAAAAAGAATGTATCGAAGAAGCAAAAGAAGCGTTGAAAAAAGCCAGAAGAAATTACATTGATGCAGCAAAAGAACTTCAAGTGATGCAAAAGCATAAAGAACTTTGGGCCAAAAAACTTAAAGGGGAAATTTCAAAGAAAGAAGCAAAAGAGTTGAATGACCTGGGAAACACTATTCATCAGCTCAAGGCGTGGAAGGGTGAAAAAAGCGTTTTTCAAGCCTAAGAGGAAAAAACAATGAGTGAGAAAATTATTATAAAGCCAAAAGATACTCCTGCTTACCGCGAGAAGGAAAAAGAGCGCGTGAAAGAGAAGGAAAAAAATGAGCCAAGTCAATTCGATCGCTTGCTTGCTCAAAATAAACTTGGCTTGAAACCAGACATCAAGTTGAATTTAGACCAAATTACGCAGCAAGCGAATTATCAGACTAAAAATAAAGATGAAAAAGTCTTTGATCGTGAAAAGAAAAAAGAAGAAGCCAAAGAGCGAGATGCTGAATCTGATACACGCTCTTCTGAAAAAAAAGAAGGCAGCTCAGGATCAAGTCAGAAGGTGCTTGCAAAAGGTGGCTTGAAAGATGGCTCTGGTGGTTCTTCGCAAGGTGGTGCAGGTGGAAATGCTTTTGGTGGAACCGGAGCTCAGCGGAAAAAAGCCGCCAATACTTCCGAATCAAAACTGGCATCGCTGCGTACTTCACTTCAACATCAAGCTGGAAGCTTTACGAATCGAGTTGCCAAGGCTATGAATGCGGCTGCATCACAAAAACCAGAGCTGTCGCAGAAACTTCTCGATAAACTGGTTCAGTATGTCAAAGTGGGAATGAACAAAGAGGGTGAAAAAGAAATTCAACTCGAACTCGATGGAAAACGTTTTAGAGGTTTGCGTTTGAAGGTAACCAGTAAAGATGGAAAAGTTGCGGTCTTGCTTAATGCACAAGATCCAAAAATGAAAAAAATGTTCGAAGATCAGCAAGACCAGATTTTGTCAGCTTTAGAAAAAGGCGGCGTTGATGTTGCTTCGCTTCATATCGTTTAGGAGTAGAACAAGATGAAACAAACTGTGAAGCCTTTCCATTTTCACTTGCAACAACTAAGTCGAAAAAACTTGGAGCTTCAAAATCATTTCTTTTCTTTATTTCCTTCCGTGTTTGCGGATTCATCCTTTCATAATATTTTGCAGCAAAGTTTAAAAAAGCATTTGTCAGCTCAAGTAGAAATGAAATCAGAATCGTTCAAAGTTATTCCAGCTGACGAAATGCTGAAGACCGCCTCGGAAAGTTCGATTTTACTTGTTTTACAGCTCGATCCTTCTCCAGCAAGAATCATTTTGGAACTTGATCAGCTTTTGGTAGAAAATATCGTGAACAAAATGTTGGGTGGCACAAAAGCTTTAACGCAACAGAGAAAAGTTTCCAATATTGAACTTGGTGTTTTAGAATATTTACTTTTGCAGGTGATTAAAGATGTGCACAAATATTCTGCCCCCAACATTCCTATGCATTTTCGTTTTGAAACCTTTGTGAATTCAAGACAGGAATTAAAAAATTACGAAGAAAAAAACAGCTCCTATTTTCTTTTTACAGAACGTATTCACTTAGATGGACTTACCGCTTTTGTAAGATTTTATTTTCCTCAAACGGGGCTACAAGAATATTCGCAACGCTTTTCGTCTCCCCATTTGGAATCTTTGGCAGAGTACAAAAATTTTCCCTTCGTACGTGTTCCTCTCTGGGCAGAAATTGGAAAAATTACCCTTTCGCCAGAAGAAATTTCTCAAATAGAAGTGGGTGACGTGATTATGTTCGAGCAAAATGAATTAAGCCTCAACGACAAAGATATTTCAGGTAATCTCATCCTCCGCGTTGGAAATGGGAAAAATGCTGGAATTCTTTCTGAAGTGAGCGTAAAAAAGAAAACAATTACGTGTACCTTACTAGAGTCTCAAGAAGGAGATGGTTTATGAGTAAAAAAGAAAACGACATCGATGATTCATTTTTAGATGACGATCTTGAAGGCTTCGATGACTTCGACTTAGATGCCGAAGAAGATCAAGAATCTTCAAAAGCTTCAGCTTCAGACGAAAACTTTCTTGAAGATACCGCCGTCGACCTCAAAGTAGATGAAGACGAGATGGATGAAATGGAAACTTCTTCAAGTGATACGCAGGAAATGCCTGTAAACAGTACGCTTCCCGCTGATGATTTTGGCCTCCTCAATTTAGCTTCCGATGTTCCTGTTCAGCTCATTGCGATTATGGCAAAGAAAACCATTTCCATGCAAGACTTGGCAGCCTTCCATAAAGGCAGCGTCATCGAGCTCAACCGTCCTCCATCTGAGCAAGTTGATTTGGTGGCAAATGGAAAGCTTGTAGCGCGAGGTGAGCTGGTTGAAATTGACGGAAAACTTGGCGTGCGCATTATCAAGCTTATTCGCTAACTTTTAAGAAATGAGAAAAACGTGATAGCTTTACTCGCTCTTGCAACAGCTTCAGTAACAGAACAAAGTACTTTAGATTTTGGAGTACTTTTTTTCAAAATGCTTGGAGCTTTAGGTGCTGTAACCGTTTTTGCTATTTTGGTTTTAAAGTTTCTAGTTCCCAGACTTAGTTTTGCAAAACGATATCACGAGGAAAAAATGTTTAATGTGATTTCTCGATATCAACTTGAACCGAAAAAAAGCTTGTATCTTGTGAAAGTAAGTGAGAAATATTTAGTGCTTGGAGTTTCAGATTCTGCTATACAGACACTCACCACGTTAACAAAAGAAGAAGCCTTGGGGGAGGCAAAAAAAGCAGATGCCTAAACAAACAACGCTTCTACGTACATCCGCAATTGAGAGGAAAGGGAAGAGGAAAAAACTTTTCCTTTCTTTATTCGTTGCCCTCTTTGGTGTTGGTATAAGCAGTGTTGCTTATGCTCAAACTGCAAACGCCGGCGTTTCAAAGCCGCTGATTCTTCTCCTTACCCTTGCAGCCCTTTCAGTTGTTCCTTTTTTGGTGATGCTGGTTACATCTTTTGTGAAAATTGCAGTGGTTTTGTCGCTGATTCGCTCTGCAATTGGAACGCAGCAAGTTCCGCCAAACATTATCATTACGGGCTTGTCCCTTATCTTGACTATTTACATTATGGTTCCAGTTGGCCTCGAAATTTACAAAGCTGCAGGTGATGTGATTAACCGTGGAACTAATCAGCCGCTTTTATCGCAAGCATCCGTGAAGCTGTTGCAAGAGGGCGCAAGCAAAGCCAAAGAACCTTTACGAGCTTTTTTAATTAAGCATGTGCATGAAGGTGAAAAAAGTTTGTTTTACAACTTGGCCCTCAAACTTCGCACGACTGATGAAGAACGAAAAGAAATTAGCAGCGATGATTTTATCAATCTTGTTCCAGCTTTTGTCATCAGCGAACTTTCTGAAGCCTTTCAAATTGGCTTCATTATTTTCTTGCCGTTTTTGGTGATTGATTTGGTGATTGCAAATATTTTGCTTTCTTTGGGTATGTTTCAAATTTCGCCTGTTACTATTTCGCTTCCGTTTAAGTTGCTGTTGTTTGTGTTGGTAGATGGTTGGTTGCTCATTACAAAAGGCCTCGTGTTGGGGTATGTGTAAAGATATTTTCTGAACCAAGAAAAAGAGACTTTCTTATGCCAGATTATTTTATCGGAGTTGCAAAACAGACTTTGTTTTTAGCGCTCGTTCTCACGGGTCCTCCAGTTTTGTGCGCCATGCTCATTGGGCTTATCATCAGTATTTTGCAGGCCACCACTCAAATTCAAGAGCAAACACTTACCTTTGTGCCAAAGCTTTTTGCCATTGTCATTGTTTTGGCTTTTGCTGGTCCTTGGATGCTCTCTCAGCTTATCGCGTTTACAACGGCGCTCTACGATGCCTTTCCCAATTATGTGCATTAGCGTTCCGTTTTCAGAGGAAATGTAAAACATGGATGCCTATCTCGCTCAACTTGGGGTAAATATCAATGTGAGCTTCAGTCTTTTGTTTTTGGGGCTCATTTGGATACGCATCGTGGCCATGGCTTCTGTAGTTCCTTTTCTTTTTGGAAATCCTGTTCCCAAAAACATCATGGTGGGCATCTCATTTTTGATTGCTGTTTTTCTTTTTCCGGCTCTTGTTCCTGAAACTCCGCCCGATCTCTTTGAAAATCTGCTCGCTATTTTTCTCCTTTTTTTGAAGGAAGCTTTTTACGGTCTCTTGTTTGGATTTGCTATGGGTGCCATTTTCTATGGCTTTGAAGCTGCGGGATCCATGATTGACAACCAGCGCGGCGTTTCCATCGCCAGACTTCTTATTCCGCAATTGAACCAGCAAGGTTCGCTTTCTGGAAACTTTTTATTTCAGATGTCCATTGTTTTGTTTTTGGTGTTGAACGGACATCTTTTGTTTTTGGAAGCCTTTCTGCAAAGTTTTGTCAGTCTTCCTGTTTTGCAATTCCCCGATGCAGGTGCCAATTTTTTTTCTATGCTTGGGCTCTTTGTGGATATCACCAGCGAAGTGCTTTATGTTTCGGTGCAACTTGCAGCTCCGGTGATGATCGCCATTTTCATGGCGGATATCATTCTGGGCATTGCCAATAGAGTAGCGCCGCAAATCAACGTGTGGGAATTGGGCTTCAACATCAAAGGTTACGTTGGTGTTTTGCTGCTCTTTGTCTCCATCACCATGATTGGCCAACAATTTGAGGCCTATGCCATTCATTCGGTTTCGTATGTGCCGCGGATTACAGAATACCTCAAAGAAAAGCCGCCATCTGCACCTTCAGACGAAGAACCCGTAGAAGAGGGCCTTCCTGCAGAAGACGCCCTGCCTCAGGTGCTTTCTCCACAGCCACAACACTAGCCTTTTTCCTGGGGTCTTTTTTCCCCATTTTGGCAGTATTTCCCTCTATTTTTCACGACTTCCTCGAAAAAGACTTTTCTAAGTAATTGATATTAATACATTATTTTAGATGGTTTGGCCAAAAGCTTTGGCATTGGCATTGCATTCATAAGAGGGAGACGGGGACATTTCCTCGGACAACCATGAGGAGTAGTTATGAGTGTGACTATAAATAGGGTGCAGAAAAAAATTCAAGAAGCTCTCAGCAATGATTACAGAATTGATGAGCAGGAGATGAATGAAATAGAGGATTATTTCAAAGAGGGTATTCAAGTTGAAGATAATTCCGCTGACACTATTACTTGGAATGAATTGAAAGTATCCTTATCTAATTCAATTACTGCAACTACTGCTCAACCACTTAATCCTTCAGAAGCAAGTGTTGAGCAGCTAAAAGTTTTAATGGAAAGAATTGAAACTCTCACAAAAGAAGCTGAGACGCTTAAAAGCGCTCTTGAAGCCGTTAAAGATGGCACAACTGCTGAAGATACAAAAAATAGACAACTGCTTCAAGCAAAGTTAAGCACAACACAAGCTGCTCTCAAAACTTTTCTTAATCAAGCTACAACGTTGGCAAAAAAATTTGATCAAACCGCATTGCTTAAAGATGAAATGTTTGAAGCTGCAGGTATGGACATCCCGGAAGAATTGCATGCTCAGCAAAAGTCACTTCGTCCGCAAACACGTGCCATGGCAAATGGGCGTGGCGGAGCAAACACAGCCCAAAATGCAAGAGGGCAGAATGCTTCCAGAGCACTCAGTCTTCCACAATTGCAAAGCCCTGGCGTGAGAGCGCAAGGAACTGGTGATGGCGAAAACTTTCCAAGTGATGCTTTTCTTCGAGCTGGCGCACTTGATGATATCGCTCTCAATAACTTCGATCAAATTTCTCAGAATCAACGACGTGGTCAGGAACTGTTACGCCTTTTCCATAAGCTGGCAAAGCAAGCGATGACAGGTGAACTCGAATACATGTTCGAGTTTTTCAAAGTGGTGAATTACATCGTTTCCAAAAGCCGAGGTAAATCATTGGTGGATATGGGAACGCGTTTGATTCAGATTGAAAATCAAAACAAAGAAAACTTAGCTATTTTGCAAAATACAAAAATTGACCCCAACGATCCAAATGCAGCTTTTGAAATGACGAAGGCGCAGAGTAAATACACACAAGACAGTAAATCGTTGGAACTTTCGCAAAAAATGATCGCGCAAAATATGGAAGACATGGCTATCGTGGTGGAAACGATGAACAACACCTTAAAGGGTATTTTGGAAGCCAAAGGCAGAGTGCTTCGAAACATGTCTCGTTTTGGATAAAGGATACCGTATGGCGCTGGCAAGATGGGGGATGTGCTTCAAAAGTACAATCCCCCTCTTTTTACGGCGTATAATGACAAAAAGCGAAGAAAGAACGAAAGGTTGTCTAAAAGAATGGAAAAAACGGAATATATTTGGCATAATCAAGAAGTCTGCGATTTTACAGGCTTTTTGGAGATAAGTCCTATGGGAAAAGACAAAAAAGAAAAGCCGGCGAAAGCATCCGCATTCCGTATTGGCTTTGATGAGGCCATGCCAGAAGAAGAGGCCAAGCGCCAAGTGGCTGAATACATGCGCAAGCTCGAAGAGGAGTATAAAGATGTGCCTCCCGAAGAGCTTGAAGCTAGTGCCGAGAAAATGCGCGCCTACCTTCGCGGCGATATTGCGTGGGGAGACTTGTTCAACTTTAGCATCGAAGCGCTGATGGAAATGACCGACTTCGGCTATCATCAGTTTAAAATGGGAAGATACGAAGATGCCGAGCGCATTTTCAAAGTGCTTACCGTTTTAGATTGGAACAATGCTTATTATCATTCCATGTTGGGTTCCATTCTTCACCGGCAAAAACGTTATGCCGAAGCGCTTACCGAATACTCGCAAGCTATTGAACTTTCTCCAAACGATATTCCAAGCCATACGCATCGTGGAGAAATTTATCTTATGCATGGTCTTTTGGACAAAGCCAAAGCTGATTTAGAAAAAGCTCTTTCACTTGATGAAAGCGATGAAAACAAGTGGGTGAATCGCGCACGTATTTTGATGCAGCAACTTGAAAAAAAACAAGCTGCACAAAAAAAGGATTAACATATGGTTACTGAAATTAGATCGCAGACGGGAAGTCAGCGTCTAGGGCAGACTGAAGAGCGGCAGAAGGTTCTTGATGCGCTCAAAGAAGGAAATATTTATGAAGTCCTTCGGAATCTTCCCGAAGGTGTTTCTGCGGGAGATATTCAAGATTATTTTCGTGGTCAAGGTGCATATTATCACCAACTACTTCAAGATACAGAGCAATCTTTCGCGCACAAAGCATCAATGCCAGCGCCAGATCCCAGTATGTTTGTAGCGCATGAATCAGGGGTGCGCTTGACTGAAGAGGAACAAAAAGAATTGGCTCTTGCGCTTGAAGGCATGGCGAGTCCGCGTGCAATGAACATTAAAGGTGCTGGAAACGTTCGTGCGGAACATGTTGAAGGCGAACAAGATGCGGCGCATGCAGGAACACCATTAAGCAAAGAGGAACTTCAAGATCTCCAAAAAAGAACAAAAAATGATGTTGAATCAACCTTGTTTGAACTTATGGATAGAGTTTACGATCAACAAATGATGTCCGACTACAAAAGGCGTATGGCTGAAATTAAAAAAGAAATTGAAATCGCAAAACGTTCTGGAAATCCAGCGTTGATTATTGTTGCCTTGACTAAAAAAGTAATGCTCAAAAAAGGCATTTACATGAGCCGCATTGGAAAAGAGATGGCGCTTACCAATGAGAAGCTTAACAAAATTCAAGAAGATCTTGGAACAAGTACCGATGTAAAAGATTTAAGCAAAGCCCAAGCCGATACAAGACAAGAAAACTTCAGCTTGAATCAATTGACCAGCGATTTTCAAAGTTTGGTTCAAGGAGTTGCTTCAGATCTTGAGTTTGCACAAAGTACAGTGCAAGACTATTTCCGTACTTCAAACGAAATTTCGCGCAAAGTCAGCGGACAAGGATAAACAAATCATGCAGACAGCTGAACCTTCAAAAAGTACGCAGATTATAGATCCTACGCCGCCGCGTCGTAAGCATCTCATTGATGTCTTGTATGCGCTTATGGATGATAAGGTGAGTTATGCCGAAATGACAGGCGTGAAAAAACGTGAGTTGATCAATTTGGCAGAAGTGGGATTTGTAAAGTTGAGTCATGGCCGTTTGGAAGAGGCTGAAAAGATTTTTAGAGGTTTAAGTGTGCTTGATCATCGTAATGCCTATTTTCATGCGATGCTGGGTTCTATTCATCAACGTTTGGAAAGGCCTGTGGAAGCAATTTTGGAATATTCTCAAGCCTTAGAATTAAATCCTCACGATATTTCAGCTCTTGTAAATCGTGGAGAAATTTATCTTCGCCACAAAAATTACCGCAAAGCAGCTGAAGATTTTAAGTCTGCTATTTTGCACGACATGTCAGGTGCAAACTTGTGGGCGAACCGCGCCCGCTCTCTTGTGATTGCTATCAAATGTTCGCTGGAAGCCGATAAAGAAAGTGTGCTAAAGCGAGCCAGAAAATCCCGTTCCGGAAAATGATTTTGAATTGAGAGAAAAATTTTCTTTCCTTTGCGTCGCTCTGATATTTCCGCTCAAGCGCCGCAGAAATATCATCCAACATTTCGACCTTCATCATTTTCTTTAAGGCTGTTCAAGAGATGAAGGTCTCAAAAGTGCGCTCTCACAAAGGAAAGAAAATTTTTCTGAAATGGAAAATCAGTATCGCTTCACTTCTGAAAACATTATTCTTTAGTTGGAATATCATATTTCTTCACCAAATTTCTCAAATGCTTTCGATCTATTTGGGCTTCGCGTGAAGCTTTTGAAAGATTGTAGTTATGCTGCTTTAACAGTTCCGTTAAATATTCGCGTTCGAAGTTTTCCACTACATGTTGTTTTGCATCTTTGAAGGGAATATCTGAGTCAATAGTCATCCGTTCGGTGCGTTCTTCACCATGTTCAAGTTCGGCAAAAATATACTCCAAATTTTTTCGCGTGAGTGTGTTTCCATCTGCGAAAGAAACCGCGCGTTCCACTACGTTGTGCAATTCTCGCACATTTCCCGGCCATTCGTAGCGTGAAAACATTTTTAAAGCTTCATCTTCCACTTTAGTTACGCGGAGAGTGCCATCTGTATTTTTGTTGAAGGGTCTTTCCTTTAAAAAATGCTCAACAATTAAGGGAATGTCTTCAGGTCTTTCGCGAAGAGAGGGAATGAGAATTTTAACAACGGAAAGACGATAGTAAAGATCTTCTCTAAAATTTCCAGCTTGAACTTCTTTGCGTAAATTTCTATTGGTGGCGCAAATGACGCGTACGTCTATCTTTACGGGCACATTACTTCCAACGCGTCTAATTTCTCTTTGCTCCAAAGCTCTCAAGAGTTTTGGCTGCAAATCTGAAGCGAGCTCACCAATCTCGTCCAAGAAAATAATTCCGCCACTTGCAGCTTCAAAAGCACCACGTCTGGATTTGTGAGCGCCAGTGAATGAACCTTTTTCGTGGCCGAAAAGTTCTGACTCAATCAAATTTGCAGCTACAGCTGAACAATCGAACACAATGAAGGGCGAAGATTTTTTTCCACTGTGTTCATGAATTGCTTTCGCAACAAGATCTTTACCCGTTCCTGTTTCTCCTTCGATAATAACAGTTGCTTGCGAAGGTGAAATTTTTTCCAGGATTGAAAAAATCTGGCGCATTTTTCTGCTGCGGCCAACAAGTTCTCCAAATGCTTCACGATCGGAAGGATCGATTTTAACTTTTTCATCGAAAGCCACAAATTCGAGTGTGGTGCCGCCAATTTTGATAAGGTCGCCAGGGCTCAAGTAGACTTCTTTTACACGCGAGCTATTGAGGTAGGTTCCATTTGTAGAGCCAAGATCACGAAGTAAAAAAGCATCATCAACATAATCAATCTCGAAGTGTTTACGGGAGACAGTTTTATCGGCAACAACCAAATCATTGTCTTCACGTTTTCCAATACTCATTTTATCTTTGGAAAGCGTGATTTTTTTTCCACGCGTTGCACCATCAGTAACAATGAGCTGACATTTTCTAAGAGAAATAACTTCAGGTCCGTCTTCAAGTTTGAGAAGTTCCGTTTTGCTTTCAAAATCTTTTGTAGCCATAAGCTGCTCCTTACATCTATTTTTCGAGGATGATATTAAATCTTGTTTCACCTGAGCTATCCATATCGAAAGTTCGTTTCCAAGTTTTGTACCCTTTGAGTTTTACTTCAATTGTATGAGGTTGGTCAGTTCGAACTTTTTTTACAATAACAGGAGTAGGTGGAGTGTTTTGCCCATCAATAACAACTGATGCACCTGGAGGTGTGGTGGAAATGCTCACCTCACCATAGAGATCACCCAACGTAATGTTACTTAAATTAATGGTTTCTCCAGACTTCAGCTTCATTTTTTTCACGAAACGCGCTCTTCCTTCTTTGGTGACAATAATGGAAACATTTCCAGGATCAACGCTTACGGTAAGAGGTGTAGTTCCTTTTGGGTCTCCGTTTATGAAGACATCGGCATTTGAAGGATTTGATTTGAGAACAATTTTTCCAGGTTTCCCACCTTGTCTTTGCGGTGTTTCATCTGCGGGAGCAGGAGTTGGCGTTTTCACTTCAGCTTTTTCTTCAGTGAGGCTTACATTCAAGCTCTCTTTTTCTTTTTGGAGTGATTTTTTTCGATAAGCGGCTTTATAGCCATCTTTTTCAAGACGAAGAGAATAGGTTTTTCCTTGGAGCAACTCAGGGATTGAAAGCGGTGTTTCACCTTTTTTCTTTCCTTCTAAAAAGACAGTTGCACCGGCCGGAGAAGAAGTGACTGCAAGCGTTGCAGGTTTTGCAGTTTCTGGTTTTGGTGCTTGCTTTTCTTCAGCTGCTTTCACTTGTTCGGTTGAAGCAAGTGAAGCTTCAAGTTGAAGCGTTTTTGTTCCAGCAACATCAATGCTTTGCGACCACGAAGTAAAACCCTTCATCTTTAATTCCACTTTGTGTTTGCCGAAGTCGATATTTCCAATGGTGGCAGGAGTTGTTCTTCCTGTTTCAGTATCATCGATATAAACCGAGGCGCCAGCTGGAGTGGAGCTAATGAAAACAGAACCTTGATTGCTTTGTAAACGTGAAAGGGTTTTTGAAATTTTTTGAGGTTTTGAATTTGTAAGATTTACCGTTTGTTCAAAATCCTCATAGTCAGGTTTTGAAAGTGTGATCTTCAAATCGGTATTGAGCGGCAAGTTTTCAACGGTAGCTGGAGTGGTCATGCCGGTGAGTCTTCCATCTATTGATATAGCTGCTTCTGATGGATCGGTGATAATGTTCATTGATCCCGTTGCTGCTTCCATTCTGTATCTTAATTCTTTTGTCGTTCTGTCTTTAAGCGTGAATTTGTCTTCAAGTGGATTGTGCTTATCCAGTTCGAGGCGAACTGTATGCTCTTCATCAAGTGTAATTTCACTTAAAGTTGCGGGTGTTGTTTGATAAGTTTTTTCGCCATCGATGAGGATGGAAGCGCCGCTTGGAGTTGAACGAACTTCGATACTTCCTTGAAGTATTGAGCTAACAGGGCTTTCACTTTTTTTCCAAAACTGAAGTTTGGGAAAAAAGGCAAATGAAGCTGCAAGGCTTATCAATACTAAAAGTGCCAAGACAGGTTTAAGATAATTGCGCGAAGTTTTTTGCTTTCCTCCGGATCTGCTGGTGGTTTCTTCGCCAGATGCGCTGCCTTGTGTGATTTCTGCGTCCAAGGCCCTAGCTTTTTGTGGAGTAGGGGTGCGATGCACCAGTTCAACTTGCTTTGCACTTTCGCGAATGCTCATTGAAGAAGTTTGTTGCTCAAGAGCGGATTCTTTTGCAGATTTTTCACCTTCGACTGAGATTTCATCTTTAAAAGTGTTGCGAATAAATTCTGCCAATTTTCGAGGAGAAAAATCGGAATTGCTTGAATAAAGATATTTTGTCAGTGCAATTTGAAAATCTCCTGCATTTTCATATCGCTCTTCAACAGTATAAGCTAAAGCCTTTGCGAGGATGGCTCTTATTTCGGTTGGAATTTTTTTGTCTAAATTTGAAGCGTCAATTTTAATCGTTCTGATTTTTTTCAAGACTTCAAATTGAGATTCACCCGTAAAAAGTTTTTCACCAGTGAGCATCTCATACAAAAGAATTCCCGTTGAAAAAATATCGGTTCTGCTATCAACCGTTTTCCCCATTGCTTGTTCAGGTGACATGTAAGCAATTTTGCCTTTGAGAATTCCTGCCATGGTATGCGAAATATTCATGGCCGCTTTTGCGATACCAAAATCCACAATTTTTACTTCGCCTTCAAAAGAAATGAGCACGTTTTGTGGGCTTACGTCTCTATGAACAATGTGAAGTGGAGTATTGTTGTTATCAGTTTTTCTGTGTGCGTAATCGAGGCCTTTACAAATTTCACTACAGATATAAACGGCAATTTCTAGAGGGATTTTATCGCCTTTTTCTTTACAATGGTACACTACGTCGCGAAGATTTACGCCATGAATAAATTCCATAGCGATAAAATAGTCATCGCCAACTTTTCCCAAGTCGAATACTTGCACAATGTTGGCGTGCGAAAGCAAAACAGAAAGTTTTGCCTCATCGATAAGCATATGAATAAAATCTTTATCGGCCGCACAATGAGGAAGGATACGCTTTATCGCCAACTGCTTTTCAAAACCATCCACGCCAAATGTTTTGGCTTTATAAATTTCTGCCATGCCGCCGACAGCTAATTTATCGAGCAGATAATATTTTCCAAACTGTTTTGATTCAAAACTCATATGTTTAAAAATCCCTTAAGTAAGCTGCAAGAAGAGGAAAAACAAAAACAGAAGAAGAAAAATGACTCCTGCAATGTTCATCCAATTTATTTTTCCATTGCTATAAAAAATATGTTGAATGCTTTCATGTTCTTCATTTTTTTGACTTTCAACTTTTTGCAGCTTTTTTTCCGAAAGAGGAAAAGAACCTGAGTGTCCAGAAAGTTGTGGCAATCCAATTTCAATTTCTTCTCCAGTTTTCCAGTATTTGTCAGGAACTTTTTGCCCAACTTGAAAATGTTGAAGTTTTACAAAATGTTCAAGTTTTGAAAGCAGGATGTGGGCTTCATCTGTTATCTGCCCATTCTTCCAACGCAACGTGCAAATAAGAGTTGCGATGCCTTGACGTTGAACCACATGTTTAAAGATGCAATCTAAAATGCGATCGGTTTTTATTTTACTGGGCTTGATGGTGATGGATCGCTGATGAAACTTTTCCCACTCTTTTGCTTGGCCTGCATTCGATGACTCTTCATCGCCTTCTTGATCGGGCTGTTGTTGATTTCTCCTTTGCTCGTCACCTGCAGCAGAGGATTCGTTTATACGATATGTTGGCCGCAAATCTGGCCGGTCAATTTTGTCGACCATACTCTCTCCGTAAGAGGATTTCCTAAGAGGGGTTATGTTTCTTTCTTTTTTCCCTCAGGTTTTTTTTCCACCTTGTCGGCTGCAGGTGCTTTCGATTCTTTTTTTGCAGAACTTGTATATCCATCTTTATACCAACCGCTTCCCTTAAGCGAAAAGCTGGTGAGGGAAACTATTCTTTGTATGGACGTGCCATCACATTCTGCACAATCTGGTTTTTTGGTGAGTGGGCTTTCACTTATTTTTTGAAAGCACTCAAAGTTTTCATTACATTTTTTGCAGTGATACTCATAAAACGGCATGGGACATTTTCCTTCTTTTCTATTTTTAGGGTACTGAACACTCCAAGCGAAGTGTGGACTTAAGTCACCATTTTAAGCTATCTGCTGAGAATGTAAAGAGAATCTACCAAAAAAAATAAGCTTAAAAAACAAGGGGATACAGGACATTTTTTCGAATCTTTTAGCTTTTTTCCAGTTCGTGCTGAATGAAGTCTATGATTTCACTGGCTTTTAAGCCGTATAATGCAATTTTTTTGGATCTACTTTTTTCGCCCTGAACCAGTTCCAAGGCTGATTGCTTTACTCTCAAGCTCTTTGAGAGGAAGCGTATCAAGGCCTTGTTGGCTTTTCCATCATGCGCAGGAGCTTTGAGGCTAATGTGGGGAAGACTTTCTCTCATTCCCATCACACATTCTTTTTTTGCGTTTGGTGAAACGTAAACATGCAAGACAAGTTCACCTTTCACCATTTTGAGATAGGCGGGAAGTGCAGTATTCATCTACATTAACCGTATGGCGTAAGAAGTGAGAAGGCGAATGAAAAAGTTTTCGAAGAGAACGAGGAGAAGCAAGGCAATAAGAGGTGAAATATCGATGGGAAGGTAGAGGAGTTTGCGCGGAAGGTGTCTTCGGATGAAGGCATACACTGGAGTAGTGAGCGCGTGGAGAATGCGCACGATAGGATTGCTGGGGTCGGGGCTTACCCAACTGAGCAACGAAGAGATAATAATCACATAAGTGTAGAGGTCGATGACGATGCTCAAAACTTTTGCAATGGAGAGAAGAAGATAGGCAAGTGCGCTCATGGTTTTCCTTTATCGGAGTTTGTGAAAACGTAAGAGATAAATTTTCGAGGTTTTTACTCGGTGACGTTAAAAAGATCTAGGTTTTTTTAACGTTCTCCAAAAATGGCGCTGCCAAGGCGAATCATGCTGGCTCCCTCTTCGAGAGCTATTTGGTAGTCATGACTCATACCCATAGAAAGTTCTGTCATTTCAGTTTTTGGTTTTAGCTTTAGGTTCAGTTCATCCAACAATTTTCTAAGCCTTACAAAGTAAGGGCGTGAGTCTTCAGGTTTCTCGGAAAAAGGAGGAATGCACATGAGGCCTCTCACCTCTAAGGTAGTGTGAGAAAAGATTTGCGCGGCCACGTTTAAAAGATTCTTTTCGGCTATCCCAGATTTTTTTTCTTCATCTCCAATGTTTACTTGAAGTAACACTTTAAGGTTCCTTGAAGCTTTTTGTTCAAGAACTTGTGCAAGTTCAAAAGAATCAAGCGTGTGAATCCATTCTGCGTGTGGGGCAATATACTTCACTTTATTTTTTTGGAGATGACCTATGAAATGCCAAACGATTTTTTGTGAGGCGAGTTCAGTTTGTTTGTCTCGAAATTCTTGCGCATAATTTTCGCCAAAATCAATTTGTCCCGCTTTGAGTGCTGCTTGGATGTGAGCAATGCTTTTCTTTTTGGAAACTGCAATCAGACGAACTGAAGAGGGGTCTCGTCCACAGTTGTGACAAACAATAGAAAGAGCTTCTTTTGTCCTCAGAATTTTGTTGGCAATCTCGTCCATAGTGCGTGTGAGCTAGCAAACCTGGAAGGTGCTGTCGAGAACTACGATATTTGTGTTGTTTTTCCCGGGCTCATTTCCTATATCATAGCTGCTTTTACGGGGGGATAGGTGCGTACACGAGTTTTTTTAGCTATTTCTTTTTTGCTTTTTTCTTCATCCTGCATTTTTGGGCCAAGTCGTTCTAATGGTATAAAGTACGCGCGCCACGGAAAAATTTATATTTCTCACAATTCGTTTTATACTGTTGGCACCTTGGATGATACTTGGAAACCATTCGAAACAAGGGAGAGAGTTGTTGCCTATTACAATAAACATTTAGACACTACTCTTTATACGGATGCTTTTTGTTCAACATCTTTCGACGACCTAAATCACCAACAGCTCATCACCCAAAAAATTGAAGGGCTCGAAGATATAGTTGTGATTTCTGAAAGAACTTTTTCTCTCGATAATCGCTTAGCTGCATCAAGAACGGTGAATGCCCGTATAGATGGCGTTGCCGTCACAATTGAAAATGTAGTAGTGAAAAAAAATGTATGCCTTTTTGATTTTGTGCTCATTTCAACCCCTGCATCATTCAAAGAAGCACAGTCTTCTTTTCAGTCATTTTATGAAGGGTTTCATTTTTAAGAGGTTCATGCATGTTGAGGGAAGGAGAGACAATTGCAACATCTTAAAAATGAAGAAAGTTCATCTTTTTCTTCTCCTCTCCGTCGCTTCTTAATTTCACTTGGACTTCAAGTCCTTTCTTTTCTTCGCTTTGTAGGTGAGTTGAGTTTTTTTTCTTGGAAAGGATTTACGCAAAGTTTTCGCAGACCTTTTCCCTTTCGCGAAACACTTGCGCAATGTTTTGTTATCGGAAACAAATCACTTTCTATTGTAAGCTTGATCGCCATTTTTACCGGAATGGTGATTGCGCTTCAATTGGCAGTTGGGCTTGGACGATTTGGCCTGAAGATGTACATCGGCCAAATAGTTGGCTTGGCTATTTTTAGAGAATTGAGCCCGGTGCTTACCTGCCTCATGCTTGCAGCAAGAGTGGGAAGTGGTATCGCCGCAGAGCTTGGTTCCATGGTAGTTACAGAGCAGGTGCTGGCTTTAGAAGCAATGGGAGCAAGCCCTGTGCAAAAGCTTGTGGTGCCACGTGTTATTTCGTGTCTTGTGGCAGCTCCTTTTTTAACCGTTATTTCCAATTTGATTGGTATTTTTGGCGCGGGGCTTATCACTTGTTCTGAAGCAGGTGTGACCGCACACTTTTTTATCGATCAAATTAAGCACACGGTTTTACTTCAGGATTTTTTCAGTGGAATTTTTAAAGCACTTTTTTTTGGATACGTCATCGCCATCACAGCTTGTTATCATGGTCTTAAAACCCAGGGAGGAACAGAAGGAGTTGGGCTTTCCACCACAAAAGCAGTAGTGCATGCATCGATTATTATTTTTATATCAGATTTTTTTCTGACGAAACTTTTTCTCTTTTTCTAATATGGATATTATCGAATTCAAACAGGTGTTTAAATCTTTTGGCCAAAAAGACGTGCTAAAGGACACAAGCCTTTCTGTAAAAGAAGGAGAAACCATTACTATTCTGGGAGGAAGCGGAACAGGAAAGTCGGTGTTTCTCAAATTGTTACTTGGAGTGATGAAGCCTGATGAGGGTGAAATCTTTTATCGAGGTGAAAATATTGTTGAGATGAATGAACAACGACTCACTGAAATGCGAAAGAAAATTGGAATGCTTTTTCAAGGAGCAGCTTTATTGGATTCATTAAGTGTAAGAGAAAATGTTGCTTATCCGCTTCGTCAACATTTTAAACTTAAAGATGATGAGTTGGAACAGCGCGTTCAGGAAAAGCTTTCCCTGGTTGGACTTCCCGACAGCTTGGATTTGTATCCTTCGGAATTATCGGGAGGAATGAAAAAACGAGTTGGCCTAGCGCGTGCCATAGCAACTGACCCTGAAATAATTTTGTATGATGAACCTACAACAGGTCTTGATCCAGCGAATACAAAAAGAATCAATCATCTTATTAAAGAATTGCAGAAAAAACTTTCGGTTACTTCCATAGCCGTAACGCATGATATAGAAAGCGCGTTTTTTATTAGCGATCGATTTGCTTTATTGAAAAATCATTCATTTCGTTTTGTAGGAACCAAAGAAGAGGCGAAGCATTCAACAGATGAAGTAGTTCAAGGTTTTTTAAATGGTGAACTCGAAGAGTAAAGCTAAGGATATTTTATGAAAAAAGAAAAAATGACAGAAGTACGAGTAGGAATTTTTGTTGTTCTGGGTCTTTCTCTCTTGATGCTGAGCATTTTTATGCTGGGGGAAGATGCCGGACTTTTTCAAAAAGAATATGCTTTGAACGCACAATTTATATCAGCAAGTGGATTGAGACCAGGTGCTGCCGTTCAACTTGCAGGAGTGCGAATTGGAACTGTTGACGAGATTATGCTGCCAAAAACACTTGAAGATAAAAAGGTAAACATCAAACTTCGAGTAGAAGAAAAATATCAAGACTATCTTCGCGTGGATAGCAAGGCTTCTATTCGTACACAGGGTTTGCTTGGTGATAAGTATATTTTTATTTCAGTGGGAAGTACTGATGCTGCAAAGCTTTCCGCTGATGATTACATGAACACCGAAACAATTGGCGACATGGCATCCGTCTTTGAAAAGTCGAATGTGCTTATCAATAATTTGAATGAACTTTCAGCATCTGTTCGAGATCTTCTAAGAAAAGATGGAGATAAAGAAGGTGATTTAAGGATGATTGTTTCATCGTTGAGAAAAACGTTGGAAGAAATTGAAAAAGGTGATGGAGCAATTCACAGCCTTATTTTTGATAAAGAAGGCGGAGCCGTTGCTGGTGATTTGGGAAAAACATTAGAATCGCTTAAGCATGTGGCCAGTGATTTAGAATCTGGAGAAGGAACATTGGGCAGGTTGATCTCAGACCCCGCACTGTACAACGATTTTCGTACGCTCATGGGAAGAGCAAATAGAAATAAACTTCTTCGATCTGTCATTCGAAAAACACTCGAAGAAAACGAGAGGCAAGTGTTGAAATAGCAAAAAAATCATGCTATTATCAAAACATAGCGGCAGTTTTGAAAGCTGTTTCTACCCTCACCAAAGGAGGAATTATGTCATACGATGTCGGAACTCGGCACGCCCTTGTGGATTACATAGCTGGACTCCATGACGAACTTAGCAACTACAAAGACTTACACTGGGAAGGAAATTTTTCAGATTATCTGGAAATTGTGGAGAAGAATCCGAAGGTTGCAAGAACGGCGTTCCAACGACTCTATGACATGATTATTCGAGAAGGCAGTGAAGAATACAGCGAATATAAAAAACGCATCGTTCATTATAACTTCTTTGAAGATCCAGTCGAAAACGGAAAAGATGCCATTTATGGTTTAGACCTTCCGCTGATGAAATTGGTGAATGTCTTCCAAGCGGCGGCAAGAAGATATGGCCCAGAAAAACGTATCATCCTTTTGCATGGCCCTGTAGGTGGCGCAAAATCTACCATTGCGCGCCTTTTGAAAAAAGGTCTCGAGCGTTACAGTAAACTCGAAGAAGGTGCACTCTACAGCTTCACCTGGATTCGTGGTGGTGTTGAAGGCATCGAACACATTTTTGGAACAGCAGAATCTATTCCGTGCCCTATGAATGGTGAGCCGCTTTTGCTTATCCCCGAAGACATTCGAAAAAAAGTTCTGCTTAAAATAAACGACAAACTTCCTCGCGAAGAGCATGTGATCGTAGAGGGCGATTTGTGTCCAGCTTCACGTTTTATTTACAACGAGTTATTAAAGCACCACAAAGGAAAATGGGATGATGTGGTGAACAACCATGTTAAGGTAAGAAGATTAGTGCTTTCAGAAAAAGATCGAATTGGAATTGGAACGTTTCAGCCAAAAGATGAAAAAAACCAAGATGCCACTGAGTTAACAGGCGACATCAACTATAGAAAAATTGCTGAGTACGGTTCAGATTCAGATCCACGTGCCTTTAATTTTGATGGTGAGTTCAACATTTCCAATAGAGGAATGATTGAATTTATCGAGGTGCTCAAATTAGATGTGGCATTCTTGTACGATTTGCTAGGCGCGTCGCAAGAGCACAAAGTGAAACCAAAGAAATTTGCGCAAACTGATATTGATGAAGTAATTATCGGTCATACGAACGAAGCTGAGTATCGCAGATTGCTCAACAATGAATACATGGAAGCGCTTCGAGATCGTACCATCAAAATTGATATTCCCTACATCACAAAACTTCATGCCGAAATAAAAATTTATGAAAAAGACTACAGCGCCGAACGTCTTCCAGGAAAACACATTGCACCTCATACGATTGAGATGGCAGCAATGTGGGCAATTCTCACACGTTTGGAAGAGCCAAAAAAAGCCAATTTAACCTTGTTGCAAAAACTGCAACTCTATAACGGGCGCTCTATTCCGGGCTATACCGAAGACAATGTAAAAGAGTTGAGAAAAGAAGCAATGCGAGAAGCCCTTGAAGGAATTTCTCCGCGTTATATTCAAGATAAAATTTCAAATGCGTTGGTTCAAGATGTTTCTGGTCATGGCATCAATCCCTTTATGGTGCTGAATGAACTTGAAAGTGGATTGAAAAATCATTCCTTGCTCAAAGATGAACAAAAGAAACGATACCGTGAATTGCTTTCGGCGGTGAAAGAAGAATACGAAGACATCGTAAAAAATGAAGTGCAAAGAGCGATATCGGCTGATGAAGAGGGTATTTCTCGTTTGTGCGCCAACTACATCGACAATGTGAAAGCCTATACGCAAAAAGAAAAATTGAAAAATGCGTTTACCGGTCAAGATGAAGACCCTGATGAAAGGCTGATGAGATCTATCGAAGAGAAGATCGATATTCCAGACAGCAGAAAAGACGACTTCAGACGAGAAATCATGAACTACATTGGTGCACTTTCTCTCGATGGAAAAGTGTTTGATTATCGCACCAACGATAGGCTGCGAAAAGCGCTAGAGCTTAAATTGTTTGAAGATCAAAAAGACAGTATCAAGCTTACAAGTCTTGTTTCAAATGTTGCCGATAAAGAAACGCAAAAAAAAATTGATGTCGTGAAAAGTCGATTAATTAAATACTATGGCTATAATGAAACGAGTGCTACCGATGTCCTCAATTATGTGGCATCCATCTTTGCGCGCGGTGATATTAAAGAGAAGAAAAATCCAGCTCGTGTGTAAAGCGTTGTGATTTGGATTTCAAACTATGGCTCAAAAAATTGATCAAGACTTGCAGCGATTTCGCCAAATTGTTCGGGGCAAAATAAAGAAACAGCTCCGAAGATTTATTTCTACAGGTGAACTCATCGGGAAAAAGGGGAATGAGCTTGTCAGCATTCCTATCCCTCGCATTACCATTCCTCACTTTGAATTTTCAGACAAACAGCAAAATGGCGTGGGACAAGGAGATGGTGGCGATGGTGAACCTGTTGGCCCTGGTGATGGTGGCGGAAAAGCGGGCAATACCGAAGGCAAACACTCGGTTGAAGTGGAAGTGGATTTCGAGCAACTTGCCGAGCTCTTAGGCGAAGAGCTTGAGTTGCCACGCATTGAACCGAAAGGTGAAGATCAACTTGAATCAGGCGGACTTCGCTATTCAAGTTTGGCATCCGCTGGTCCCGAAAGTCTTCGGCATAGCAAACGAACTTTCCGCAAAGCCCTCAAGCGACAAATTGCAAGCTCCACCTATGATCCCCTGCGTCCCATCATTATTCCTGTGCGTGAAGACAGGGTGTATCGTTCGGCCAAAGTAAAACCAAAACAAAAAAGCAAAGCCCTTATTGTCTATATATTGGATGTGTCTGGTTCAATGGGAAATGAACAAAAAGAAATTGTTCGCCTCACTTCATTTTGGATCGATACTTGGCTTCGCTCGCAATATCCAGGAGTTGATGTTCGCTATATTATTCACGATGCAGTTGCAAAAGATGTAGATCGTGAAACTTTTTTTCATACTCGGGAAAGTGGTGGTACCATTATCTCCTCTGCCTACAAGCTTTTGCTAAGGCTTATTGATGAAGAATATGATCCGAATGAATGGAATATTTATCCCTTTCAGTTTTCGGACGGAGATAATTGGTCGGGCAATGATACTGAAGAGTGCCTTAAAATTTTAAACGAACGCATTCTTCCTATTTCAAATATGTTTTGCTACGGCCAAGTTGAAAGTGAATACGGAAGCGGCCAATTTCTTCAAGATCTTTTAGGACGTTTTAAAGAGGATGAGCGTGTGGTGACAGCAAAAATTCCAGGAAGAGAATCTATTTCATCTGCCATTAAAACTTTTTTGGGCAAAGGAAAATAAGCATGACTCATGCTGTTTATAAAAAATATGACACAAGCCTTTCGCCAGAACTGCTTGCCATAAAAAAGAAAGTGAAGCTTTGTGCAGAAGAGTTTGGGCTCGATTTTTTTGAAGTTATTTTCGAAGTTCTTGACTGGCGGCAAATCAATGAAGTAGCTGCATTTGGTGGTTTTCCAAATCGTTATCCACACTGGAGATTTGGAATGGAGTATGAGCAACTCAGCAAAAGTTATGCTTACGGACTTTCAAAAATTTATGAAATGGTCATTAACAATAATCCTTGTTATGCTTACTTGCTTCATTCAAATCAACTTGTGGATCAAAAATTAGTGATGGCGCATGTATATGGCCACTGTGATTTTTTCAAAAATAATATTTATTTTGCGCACACCAATCGAAAAATGATGGATGAAATGGCCAATCACCGTACAAAAGTGATTCGCCATATCGAACGTTATGGCAGAGAGACGGTTGAGGATTTTATTGATGCATGTCTTTCTATCGACACTCTTATAGATTACAATGCGCCAGCTATTCGCAGAAAATCAATTGAGCATCATCAAGATGCTTCTGGAATTATTCATCGTCTGCATACCGATAAGCCTTATTTAGACAAATTTATCAATCCCCCGGAATTCCTGGAATATCAACGTCAGCAGCTTGAAGACCAGTTGGAACGTGAACAAAAACTTCCGCTCGAACCTGAAAAAGACATCATGCTCTTTTTGCTTGAGCATGCTCCTTTAGAAAGATGGCAACACGATGTCTTGTCCATCATTCGTGAAGAAGCTTATTATTTTGCTCCACAAATGCAGACAAAAATTATTAATGAGGGCTGGGCGTGTTATGTGCACACGAGATTAATGACTGAAAAACTTTTAACTGATGATGAAGTAATAGATTATGCCGATCACCATTCTGGAACAGTGGCAATGCAAAAGGGTGGACCCATCAATCCTTACAAAATTGGCTTAGAGCTTTTTCGAGACATTGAGGATCGCTGGAACAAAGGAAAATTTGGAAAAGAGTACGAAGACTGTACCAATATGGTAGAACGAGAAAAATGGGATAAAAAACTTGGACTTGGAAGAGAGAAAATTTTCGAGGTAAGAAAAATTTACAATGACATTAACTTTTTAGAAACATTTCTTACTCCTGAATTTTGTGCGCAGCATAAACTTTTTGTGTACGCACTTAATCCCACTGCAGACCAATACGAAATTGTGACGCGCGAGTTTAAAAAGGTGAAGCAACAGATTCTCTTTCAGATGACCAATTTTGGAAGGCCCATTATTCATGTGGTGGATGCAAGATACCAAGGCAGAGACGAGCTTTTGCTCAAGCATTCTCACGAGGGAATGGATTTGCGCGATGATTATCGCAAAGAAGTCATGCAAAATCTTTTCCGTTTCTGGCGGCGACCAGTTCACCTTGAAACTATCGCAGAGGGCACAGCAAAAATTTTAAGCTTCGATGGACACAACCACAGCGAAAAAAGACTTTAGATCAGTTGTCTTTACTCTTATATCCCACCAAAAAAACGCTTCCCATAATAAGTGAACTGCAGATGCCCAAGCCATAGGCGCCAATCCAAAAAGTGATGATAATGTTGAAGAGAGCGATTGAAAAATAAAAGAGTGTGCAGAGTTTTGATGTTTGAAACGATAAACGCTCTTTCAACAGCTTCCAAAGCAATTCATTCACTGCAATCACAATGGCAGCAACTAAAAACCAACCAGCAAAATTGCTGAGAGGCACATCAAAATACCAGCCAGGGTTTGGATAATAGTAAATTTCTCCCAAAAACCATTTGCTTCCCAAGTGAGCTATTGGATCAATTACTACATCAAGCAGTGTCGTGAAAAGCGCTCCAGTTGTGATTCTGAGAAGAGTTGCTTGTCTTGGCGAGGCGGTGAAAGTATGTGCTAAAACATTTGAATGCTGAAGACGAAGCGACATGCAGTATCCAGCAAAAATTAAAAAAGGATAAGAAAGGGAATCAAAAAACGGCACGCCAGCAACAAGCAGTTCGCCTGGCATGTTTTGGTAATGATAGAAATACCAACCGTACGGGAAACCATAGTTGATAGAGAGATATTCAGAAAACCAGGCAATGACATAGCCGCTGAAAAGCCACAGCAAGCTGCGTTTCAAGTTCCACAAACGAATGGAAAGAAAAAGATATCCCGCCAAAAATGCAAAGACATAAGGTCGATTCATTATTGTTGTTATGAGAGCATCGATCATAAAACTTATTTCATCCTTTGCTGATATGAGTGAAGAGCGTCTTTAAGCGTTGTTTCAACATCATGAGTTGGAATCCCAAAATGAGTTTGGAGTTTACTGCTATCAAAGCGCCATGGTTTTGCAACCGCTTTCAAAAAAGATAATCGTGCAAGCGGAGTTCGTTGCAAAATGTTTGCAATGTGCTCACCACAAAAAACAAGTACAAAAAGAAGTGTGTAAGGCAAATGGATGAAGAATTTTTTTTCACCCGAAACAATATTCATTTTTTCTAGAAGATGACGAAGTGAAATGTTTTCACCTCCTGCGATATAAAGCGCTTCAGAACTGGATTTGAAGAGAGCTGCTACGGAATAGGCTGCAAGGTCTCGTACATCGATGAGGTTTATGATGGTGTTGTAATAAAAAACACATTTGTGCTTTAGAAAAGCACGAAGAATACTTTGGGTTGCAGAGTGTATGTTGTCGCCGGGGCCAAAAACTGCGCTCGGCCGAAAAATGGTAGTGGGAATATAAGGCGAAAGTTCTTCAAGAATCAGTTGTTCTGCCAGGTATTTGCTCCGCTCGTAACTCCCTTCGGCTGACGCTAGTGAACAGAAGCTGCTTTCATCACGTTTTTCTCCATTTTTACTCGCGCCCATCACCATGGCACTTGAGAAATATAAAAAGCGTTCAATTTTTTCTTCGCGAGCAATGCGAATGAGATTTCGGGTGCCTTCCACATTCACATCAAAATATATTTCAGCAGAAGGTGACCAAAGAGCGGTGTGAGCTGCAGCATGAATGATAAAGCTGGCTTTTTTGCAAGCACGTTTTAAGTCGAGAGGATTTCTAATGTCTCCGTAAATGCAGGTGAGAAGCGGATGAGAAGGGAATGTTTCGTTTTGGTGCAGCAGAGCGATGACAGGAATTTTTTTTTCAAGGAGAAGCTTGCAAATATGAGAGCCAATGAAACCGCCAGCGCCTGTTACAAAAACAGTCTTAGGCATAGCCTTTAATCTCGAGAAGAGCTTTTACAATGCGAGGTTCCCACTGACCAGATTCAATTTCTTTCGCGAAGATGGAAAGGGCTTTTTCTTCACTCATGCCAGATCGGTAAGGGCGGTCTTCGGTCATGGCATCGAACGTATCGGCAACAGCTGTAATGCGAGCTGCAAGTGGAATATCTTCCCCGCAGAGATTGTCGGGGTAGCCTTTGCCGTCAATGCGTTCGTGGTGAGAACGGATAATTGGCAAACAAGGCTCCAAGCTTTTAAGAGGGGCACAAATATCGTGGCCTCTAATAGGGTGTGTTTTGATGTTGTCCATTTCGTCATCACTGAGTCTGCCAGGTTTGAGCAGCACGGCTTCCTTTACACCAATTTTTCCAATATCGTGAAGCAGTCCGCCCTTACGAATGTATTCAATTTCCTTGTCGGGAAGACGGAGAAAATAGGCAAGCTGTACCGAAAGCTCTGATACCCGTTTCGAGTGGCCGCTGGTATAGACATCTTTTGCCTCCAAGGCTTCGGCAAGAGAAAAAAGTATGCTTTCGCTTGAATCTACATTGTCATGCAGCATTTTCATGTGCAGCAACGATTTGATGCGCGTCACAAATTCTAATGGACTGACGGGATGCGAAGAAAAATCATTGGCCCCAAGTTCAATGGCCTTAATTTTATCTTCGATATCTTGAATGTGGTTGGTGATGAGAACGGGAATAAAGTGAGTGTTTGGATTTTGCTTCACTTCGCGCAAAACAGAAAAACCAGATAAATAAGGAAGAACGAGATTGAGCAAAATGAGATCTGGCGTGGTTTTTCGGATGGTGTTTAAAGCGCTGTCGCCGTCACGCACAAGATCTAAATGGAATGAAAAAGGTTTTAACTGTTCAAGAAAAAAAGAAATACGCTCTTCTTGTGTATCAATAATCAAGATGCGTGGAGTTCGTCTTGTTTTGATGATCATGGGGCACATGCCTAGCAAATGCGTTTGTGGAGTGCAAGGGATAGCTGTGTGATTTCCCATTTTTCTCTCAACTCTGCTTGCTTGAATTGGAAAAGTGCGATAGTTCCATTCCACTCGGTGTTCGAAAATACTTTTTTCCTTCTTCACCATGAGAAAACTCACATAAAGGAGCAAAATATGTTTCGTCTTTTGCGATTAATTCTTCTTATTGTTGTTATTGCGGTTGCTGTGTTTGCAGTGACTGGTTACAAAATTAATGGAAAAACCATTCAGGATTATTATCATAGCTTGAGTGAAAATAAAGAAGTGAAAGAAGGCATGAAAGACCTGCGAGTGTTGGTTGGTGAGGCGATGAAGGCAGTTGGCGAAGAAATGTCAGACACCATTAGCGATGAAGATAGAGAAAAAATGGAAGACTTAGTGAAAAAAGAATTAGAAGAAGGAAAGAAAGTGAAAAAGTAATTGTATGTCTTCATCCCGTCAGTTTTTGAAAGAAATCTACTCACATCTTTTTGAAGTTTTTGGTGCACAAAAATGGTGGCCAGCGGAAACTCCCTTCGAAGTGATGGTTGGCGCCATCCTTACCCAAAATACAAATTGGAAAAATGTAGAAAAGGCTTTGCAGAACTTGAAGCAAAGTGCTGCTTTGCAACCTAACGCTATGTATCAACTTTCCACGTCTGAACTTGAGCTGCTCATCCAGCCATCTGGCTTCTTTCGTCAAAAAGCAAAACGCTTGAAAACTTTTCTGAAGTATTTTTTGGAAGAATACGAAGGTGATGTTGCGCTTATGAAAGAAAAATCAACATCAGCACTCAGAGAAGAGTTGTTAGCTCTAAAAGGCATTGGCCCTGAAACTGCCGATTCCATTTTGTTGTATGCTTTGGAAAAACCAATTTTCGTGATTGATGCCTACACAAAAAGAATTTTATTTCGTCATTATTTAGCACTCGAAGAAGATGATTATGAAAGTTTGCAAGACCGCTTCCACTCGTCGTTTGCTGACGATCATGTTTACTTCAACGAATACCATGCTCTGCTTGTGCAAGTAGGAAAAAACTACTGTCGTCCAAAAAATCCAAAGTGCAGCGAATGCCCGTTAAATGCATTCAATTGGAACGGTGGAACGTATCAACGTCTCTCATCCTCTATGGAGTAACCAGCGAGAGCACATATGCATCTAAATGAATTAATTTTTTTGCTACCCGCAACACATCTTCAGTTGTTACTTTCAAAACGCGTTCGGGATATTTTTTCATTTCTTCAATGCCTAAACCGTACAACTCGTTGAAGGCCATGTTGGAAGCAATGGAGCCGAAGCGTTGAAGATCGAGTTCGTAAACTCCAGCGATATATTGTTTCGCGCGATCAAGTTCATCGGCTTTCACTTTTTTAGTGGAGATGAGTTCGAGTTCATTTTTCATGCTGCTGATAGCGGTGTCTGTTTTCGCCGGATCAGTTCCAATATAAACAGCGAAATAACCAGGATCGATTCCAGCTTGTAAAACTGAGGTAACGGTGTAGGCCAAACTTTGTTTGTCGCGGAGTTGTAAGAACAATCTTCCGCCCTGGCCAGAAAGAATATTGTTCAGCACTTGAGCTGCATAGTAATCTTTGTCATAAAAGCTAATGCCCTTAAATCCAAGTACAATATGGGCTTGCTGTTTGTCAGCTTTGTGTACTTTTTTCTCAATAATGTGTTTTGGTGCAGCGTCTGATTTTAAAGAAAGTTTTTTTGAAGCCTTCTTTTTGAAGCCAGAAAAGCGTTCTTCGCACATGTGAATGGTGGTATCTACGTTCACGTCACCCACAATCGAAATCAGCATTTCTGGAGTATGAAAAGAATCCGTCCATGCTTTTTTTAAGTCTTTGGCCTGAAGTTTTTTTACCGAAGCAGCTTTTCCTGTAACAGGAAGACCGTATGGATGCTTGGGATAGAGGGCTTCAAGAAAATACTGAAAGGCCATTTTGCTTAAGTTGTCTTCTTGGTGTCGTATTTGCTCAAGCTGCAAATACTTTTCTTTTTTCACTTCATTTGTATCAAAGTTTGCATCCAAAATAATTTCAGAAAAAAGATCGAAGCCAACTTGCAAGTGTTCGCTCATGCATTCGGCTCGCATACCTACACTGTTTTTTCCGCTGAAAGCCCCAACAGATCCAGCGATGCGGTCGATGTCGTGTGCAATTTTATTGCTGTCTCTTTGTGTTGTTCCTTTTGCAGCCACTCGTGAAAGCAAAAGACTAATGCCATTGTTGCGCACATTTTCTGCACGAAGCCCACCAAGGTTTGCCGCCACCATCGAGACAAGCGGAAGATGATGTGTTGGTTGAATGATGAGCTTAAGACCATTGGAAAGTTTCGTCACTACAGGTCCAGATTTTTTCTTTTGTATACTTTGTTTCTTTTGCTTCAACAAAATGCCTTCAAGTGATTTGTGTTTTTTCTTCCAAGCTGATGTTTCGGGAAGGACAAGTACCACCGAGCTTTGCTTGAGGTGGAGATATTTTTTGGCAACATCCTGAAGCATTTGTGCGTCAACTTTGTACAGAGCTTGTTGGTATTTTTCTTCGAAGTCCAAATTGCCAGCGGTTGAAAGAAGATATGCATGCTTGCCCGCAAGTCCGCCAACGGTTTCACGTTCGTAGAGTTCGGAAGAAATAATGTTGAGCCGGGCTCTGGCAATTTCATCTGTGGAAACAAGATCTGTTTGCAGAAAATGGAGTTCATCTCTAATGGCTGCAAAAAGTTTTTCCATTTTCTTTTCTTCGGCAAGTCCGCTGATAGCAAATATGCCCGGGCTTCTTGGAGTGTAGGCATAACTTGAAATGCGAAGTGCAAGTTGTTGTTCTTCCTTCACCTTCAACTCTAAACGAGAAGCTTCGCCGCCGCCAAGAATGTGGCTGAGAATATCAATGGCAGGAATATCTTCATGCGCAATGGAAGGAATGTGCCAGCCCAAAGAAAAATAATTTCCCTGAATGTTCATGGTGTTTGCAATTGAACGAATTGAGCTTTGACTTGGTTCTTCAATGTCGTCGGAAAGTGGCTTCTGCGCTGGTGTTCCCGAGAATGATGAAAAAGCTTTCGTGATATCAACTAACATTTTTTTGCTGTCAAAATCTCCCACCACCACAAAAATCATATTGTGTGGTGTGTACCAACGTTTGTAAAAACGAAACAGATCGTCTTGGCTAAAGTTTTTTACGGTTTCAGGAAATCCTATAATAGGGCGACCGTAAGTATGTTTTTTAAAAACTGTTTTAAACAAAAGATTGCTTGCCACATGGCCGGGATTGTCGCGCTCACGCTTGATTTCCTCAAGCACCACTTCTTTTTCACGCTCCAGTTCTTCGGCGTCGAAAAGAGGATGTTGCATGGCATCGGACAAAATTTCTAAACCTTTGTGCGCAAACCGAGAAGCCATGCTCATGTAATAGACGGTTTGATCAAACGAAGTGTATGCATTCATGTCGCCGCCAGCGGCTTCAATATCTCTGGCGATGGTGCCTGTTGGGCGGGTTGGCGTGCCTTTGAACATCATGTGCTCGATCAAATGTGCAATGCCAGCTTCGGCGTCAGTTTCAAAAGCGCTGCCCACTTTGGCAACTGCTTGAAATGAAATAACTGGGCACGCGCGGAGTTCTTCAAGAATGACAAGCATTCCATTGCTGAGGGTGAAAGACTGTAGTGACATGGTTTTCTCCAGGGCAGACGATTAAGAATTTCCGGGAAGCTAGTGGAGATGCATCGCAAGTGCAATCATTTTTGAGAGTGGCTTTCCTCGTTTTTACAGGGCGAAAAACAAAGTATTGCTCACTTTACTTTCCACTTTTTTATCGGTATCTCACCCTGCCTGGGAGAAGAAGAGTAATGAATAAAAAGTATGAAAAATTGTCGCAAGAAAAGCTTGAAGCCTTAATTCATCATCATAATGATCTCTACTTTCAAGAGCATGCGCCTGAAATTTCTGATTATGAGTTCGATCAGCTGGTAGAAACACTTCGAAAGCGTTTTCCTCAATCCAAAGTTTTTGAAACCTTGCCCAGTGATGTGAAAGTGGCGTCAAAAAAAGTGGAACACACAAGTCCAATGCTTTCACTTGATAAATGCTATGACGAGGAAACACTCGCCAAATGGGCTTCTAAGTGTGAGGGAAAAATTATTGCGATGCCAAAAATTGATGGCTGCGCCGTTTCGATTCACTATGATGAAAAGGGAAAATTGCATTTAGCAGCCACTCGTGGAAACGGTGTTTTTGGTGAAGATATTACTGAAAATGCCTTGCACATCCATGATGTTCCCAAAAAGATTTCACTCCACAACATTGAAGTGCGTGGCGAAATTTTTATGCCGCTTTCGGTGTTTAAACGCTATCAAGATCAGTTTGCAAATCCTCGTAACTTGGCGGCTGGAGCTATTAAGCTGAAGGATGCAAAGAAAACGGAAGCTTATAATTTGTCTTTTTTTGCCTATGATCTTTTGGGTGCAAACGTAAAAACTGAACATGAAAAAAGAGAGTTGCTGAAGCAACATAAATTTCCGCAAGTGGAAACGCGTTTGTGCGATCGCGAACATCTTCGCGAACCTTTCGATTATTTTGTGGAAAAACGAAACAAATCTGATTTCGAAACTGATGGTGTAGTCTACCGCGCCGATTTACTTTCAGAGCAAGAGCGTTTGGGTTCCACCGCGCATCATCCACGTTTTGCCATTGCGTATAAGTTTCAGGGTGAAACCGGAATCACCGAACTGGAAGGCATCGAGTGGAGTGTTGCGAGAACAGGCACTATTACGCCGGTGGCTTTGGTGAAGCCCGTGTTGCTTTCGGGAGTAACGGTGCGCCGAGCTTCGTTGCACAATGTTGGCCTCATGGAAAAACTTGGGCTGAAAGAACGGTCAACGCTTGTCATGATGAGACGCGGTGATGTGATTCCGCATGTAGAATCGGTGGTGAAGGCTAGTGGAAAGGCAATTGCCGTTCCTGAAAAATGTCCAGCGTGCGATGCACCCACAAAACGCGAAGAGGATTTTTTGTATTGCACCAACTCGGAAAACTGCGTGCGGCAAAAGGTTGCGGAGCTTGAGCATTTTGTAAAAGCGGCAGAGATTGACGGCTTTGGTGGAAAACTTTTAGAAAAACTGTACGAAGAAGGTTTGGTGACGGAGGCTTCAGATTTTTATCAGCTCACTTTAGACCAATTGCTTGAGCTTGATCGCATGGGCGAAACGCTTGCCACAAAGTTGTTGCGCAACATCGAAGAGAAAAAAACATTGCCAGAAGCAACGGTGATATTAGCGCTTGGCCTTAAAGAAGTGGGAAAACGCATGGCAAAAACTTTGGCAAGTTTGGGAAGCCTTGAAGACTTGCGGCAAATGAATGAAGAAGAGCTTGCCCAAGTGGAAGGCATTGGTCCGGTGATTGCGCATAACGTTGTTTCAGGATTGAAGGAAAAAAAACATTCGCTTGCTCGTTTGCTGAAGTACGTGAGCGTAGAAAAAACCAAGAAAAAGCAAAGCGGAAAAGTGGCCGGAAAAAGTTTTTTGTTCACCGGAAAAATGTTGGAAATGAGCAGAAAAGAAGCTGAAGACTTGGTGCAAGCCGAAGGCGGCGAGGTACTTTCGGGCGTAAGTTCAGCGCTTCAGTTTTTGGTGGTGGGCGACGGCGGTGGAGCTGGCTCAAAACTAGACAAAGCCAAAGCCTTGCAAGCCAAGGGAGCAGAGCTAAACATCCTGGATGAAAAGCAGTTTTTGAAGCTGGTAAAATAGCCATATAAGCTGGTTTTTCCCACTTTTAGCCCCATTCAGCAAAAGCCTTGAAAAATAGTTTCTAAACCATTGAAATTCCTAAGCTTTTTTCTTCATTTTCAAGCAACTTTGGCTAAGGTACGGCCGATAAGTTATGTGTAAGGAGAAGTGTATCTATGTTGAGTGCTGGAAGAACAAGAGCTGCTGAAGTTGCAAGCCGAGCTGCCGCCCTCGAAGCGAGGAAAAAGCAGCTTAATGCCGAAGCCGAGCAGAATAAGTTTAGCCTTGCTGGTGAAGCCGATAAGGTAAGGGATGTCATTGCCCAAACCGAGCAGCAGGTTGCCGCGCAAGAAGCCCAGGCTCAACAACTTGAGCAACAGAAAGCCCTTAATGATGGCCAGTTTGAAGCCGTTGATAAGCAAAAAGCCGAAAATGAAAGCCGTCTTGCTTCTGGCCAGGAAAGTGTAAACTCGGAACGCGCACAACTAGAAGGGCAAATCAAAGAAAACGAAGTGATGCGCGAGAGACGGCAAAGTCTCGCCGAACGCATTGCTCATGATAAACCTCTCGTTGAAAATCGTGTGAGCGCTTATTGGAAGCTTGTTTTACTCGATGCGCAAAATACTGCAGATAGTCATTGGGAAACAGTGTGGGCAAAAGCACTTGCAGCTTTTACACGTTTTGCAGTTGCCTATATCGACGCCAACCATCAGGTAACTCAAATCCAACCAAGTAACCCAACACAGTTTGCAAATGGTTTAAATCCACAACAAGACAGTGATCAACTTCGAGCGCTCAAACGTCAGCATGAAGATCTTGGACATGATGAAGAGGCAAGAATAGCGCGAAATGAAGCTGCAGAAAAATCACTTGAAAGCCGAGAAGTACAACTTGATCAGCAAGCAAAAGAATTTGCGATTATGATTGATAAGCAAACGCATTCTATCCTTCAACGCGCAGAAGAACTTGGCTTGCAAATGCAACAAGCCCTTGCAGCCGCTGACAGAGCGCGCGATTCTATTAAACTCCATGAAGACCGTATTGCGCAACTTGAAAGCCGAAGTGGCGAATTGGATGCGTTGAAACAACAGCAAATTGATGCACTTCCAAAAGCTTAAACGTAAAGTAAACGAGAATCCCTGGATCCCCTAAATTCACAAAAGAAGAAACAAAAACTTCAAAATAACCACAAACCACAAACTAAAAACTGAATCTAATTCACCTTAAACTCACTGCTTTCTATTTGGTAGGATTTCAACTTTGAAATAAGGGTTGTTCTGGCCATCCCCAGTTCTTCGGCGATACGGGATTGATTGCCGTGGTATTTTCTGCACAGTTCGAGAATGCGTTCTTTTTCCTGTTCACGAAGGGGGCGAAGTTTTCCTTCTGCAGCAGGTGCGAGGAGAATATCACTTGCGTCCAAAACATTGTGTTCACAAAAAAGGGCAGAGCGCTCCAGGGTGTGTTTGAGTTCGCGCACATTTCCTGGCCAGCTGTGTTTTGTGAGCACTGCAAGAGCAGCGCTGGAAAGTGTTTTTGGCTGTTCTGGAGAAAGCACACGCAGAAAGTGTTCGGCAAGAAGAGCAACATCTTCTTTGCGTGCGCGAAGTGGTGGCAAGTGCAAAGGCAGAATGTACAAGCGATAGTATAAGTCAGTGCGAAATTTTCCGCGTTCTACCAAGTGCTTCAAGTCTTGATGTGTTGCCGTGATGATGCGCACATCAACGGGAATATCTTCTTTGCCGCCAATTCTTCTGGTGACGCGTTCTTCCAGCACGCGCAGCAAGCGTGTTTGCAGTTCAAGTGGCATTTCGGCAATTTCGTCTAAAAATAAAGTACCACCATTGGCTTGCTCAAAAACACCAGCGCGGCGTTCACTTGCGCCGGTGAAAGCTCCGCGTTCGTGGCCAAATAAAATAGATTCGATCAAGTTTTCGGGAATGGCGCCGCAGTTGAGCGCAAGAAAAACCTTGTCGCTTCGTTTGCTTTCTTCGTGGATGGTTTTTGCCAACACTTCTTTTCCGGTTCCGGTTTCACCTTCAATGCAAACGCTGGCCTCACTGGGCGCCACTTTTCTGATGAGCTTGTACAGCAGCTTCATGCTTTGGCTTTCGCCCAAAAGTCTGCCGAAACTTTTGAGTGCGATGGGATGATGCATTTTTTCGTCTCGGGGTTTTAAGCTGATGCTGCTTTTTCCCAATTCGATCTGTGTTTTGCTGGTGATGACTGACTTGCGAATACTGATGCCATTGATTTTGGTGCCATTGGTGCTTTCCAAATCTTTTACTTCGAGTGAGTTTTGCTTCACCACAATGCTGCAGTGTTTGCGTGAAAGGTAAGGATCATTAAGGCAGACATCACAGTTTTTATCTTGGCCAATGATGTACGTTTTTTCAGAGAGAAAAAGGTGGCTTGTATTTCCTTCGGCATCTTTTGCTTCCAAAATCCAACGACAGGAAGATGAGCTGGGTTGTGAGTTTGTATCTGCACCCAGCAAAGTGGGTGTGGCTAAATAGACCGTTTTTTCTTGCTCGCGTTGCACATCATTTTGAACACAAATATTCCATGAAGCAATGGAAGGTGAAGTTTCTGCTTCAAGCGGCGCGCTGGAAACTTTTTGGCCTTTGTAAAAAATGCCATTTCGAGATTGCAGGTCGATAAGAACGAGCTGTCCCTCGATTTCATCTACTTTGCAGTGCTTTCGTGAGATTTCCTCATCCAGTAAAACGATGTCGCAGTCGGTGCCGCGGCCCACGGTGAGAGGAAGTTTGCTGATGCCATATTCCAACAAGGGCATTTGGCTACGTTCGAAACGAAGTGTTTTCATGCCTTTCTTGTAGAAGAATCTGCTTGAACTTCAAATGCTAAGTGTTCTTTTTTTCAGGAAGTTCTCGTTTTGAAACACCATTTTTGAACAGGTGTTTTGTTTTCTGGATGGCACTCTGTTCCAAAAAGGAAAAAGTGTAAAAAAAACGTGCAAGATCATATTGAATTGGGTAGTGCGATGGCCCGTACGATATTTTTACTTAAGAAAGATGAAGGAGGAAGGAAAATGGCACGTAAAAAGGTAAGTGTAATTGGAGCAGGGTTTGTGGGCTCAACGACAGCTCAACGGATTGTGGAACGAGATCTTGCTGATGTTGTTCTTTTCGATATCGTTGAAGGCATGCCGCAAGGCAAAGCGCTTGATATGGCTGAAGCTGCGCCGGTGGAAGGATACGATGCAAAAATCATTGGAACCAATGATTATGCCGATACCAAAAACAGTGACCTGGTTGTTGTCACAGCCGGTTTACCACGAAAACCTGGCATGACACGCGAAGACCTTTTGCTGAAAAATGCCGAAATTGTTGGCAGTGTGGTGGAGCAAGTAGCAGCGCATTCACCAAACGCTATTCTTGTGGTGGTGAGTAATCCGCTGGATGCCATGACACATTTAGCCTGGAAAAAATCTGGCTTCAAGCCAAACAAAGTTATCGGTATGGCCGGTGTTTTAGATTCAGCGCGCTACCGCACGTTTATTGCGATGGAGCTTGGCATTTCGGTGAAAGATGTACAGGCGATGGTGCTTGGCGGACATGGAGATACCATGGTTCCGGTGCCACAGTATTCAACCGTTTCTGGAATTCCTATCACTGAACTTATTTCTGCAGAGCGCATCGAAGCGATTAATCAGCGCACGATTAACGGTGGAGCTGAGATTGTGAAATTGCTAAAGACCGGAAGTGCTTACTACGCAACGTCTTCCGCTGTTTTAGATATGGTGCAAAGTATTTTGCGCGACGAGAATCGTATTTTGCCATGCTGTGTTCATTTGCAAGGCGAATATGGCATCAATGATATCTATTGCGGAGTGCCGGTACAATTAGATCACACTGGTGTTGCAAAAATCATCGAGCTAAAGCTTGGCGATAAAGAGTTAGGCATGTTAAAAAACTCAGCTGAATCAGTTCGTGCAAACGTAGCCGTGTTTTCTGCTTAGAGTTTTATCTCTGAATCATTTCAATATCACAAAAAAAATCCCTCACCGAAACGTGAGGGATTTTTTTTGAGAAAAGTTTAAATGTTAAAAAGCAGTTTCATCTTTTGAAATGACCATATGAATATCTGCTGCGGGGACGGAGTGGGTGATGGCGCCTACTGAAATGTAATCCACGCCGGTTGCGGCATATTCTTTTACGGTATCTAGAGTGATATTTCCTGACACTTCCAATTTTACTCTGCCTTGAATGAGGGTTGCTGCTTCTTTTACTTTGGCAACGCTCATGTTGTCTAACATGATGATGTCTACGCCAGCTTCGAAAGCTGTTTTTACATCCGCTAATGTTTTGCATTCTACTTCAATGAGAATGCCATTTTCTTGATGAGCTTGTGCTCGCATAATTGCGGACTCAATATCTCCAGCGATGTCCACGTGATTGCCTTTGATGAGATAACGATCAAAAAGTCCGTGGCGATGGTTTTCGCCGTCGCCCATACTCACGGCATATTTCTCCAGCTCGCGGTAAGCGGGAAGGGTTTTGCGGGTATCGAGAATTTTTGCATTGGTGCCTTCGATGGCTTGCACATAGCGATGCGTGTGGGTTGCAACGCCGCACAGATGTTGCAAAAAGTTTAGAGCAGTTCGCTCTGCAACCAGCAATTGGCGCAGGTTTCCGATGACGTTGGCCAAAACAGTTCCAGCTTGCACGCGTTGTCCATCGCGAACTTCGGGCGCAAAGTGAATGTCTTCATCGCAGGCAAGAAACACTTCTTTGGCTACCTCAAGCCCAGCTACCACCAGGTCTTGCTTTGCGCGCAGCATGGCTCGGCCACGCATGCGCTCGGACACAATGGCTTCAGAAGTAATGTCGCCAGAGCCAATGTCTTCGCGAAGAGCAAGGTCGATTAAGGTGTTTACATTTTTTATCTGCATGATTTTCTCTTTAGCCCAATCGCTTCAACGAATCTACAAGCATGCTTATTTTTTCTTGTGTTGCTTGAAGCCGTGCATTTTGTTTTTCAATAATTTCTTTTGGTGCGTTTTCGATAAATTGCTTATTGGCCAGCTTTTGTGTGATGCCATCTTCTTCTTTTTTCAACTTTGCAATTTCTTTTTCCAAACGCTCTTGCTCGGCTTTGGTGTCGATGAGGCCTTCAAGCGGAATAAAATATTCGCCGTGTTCGCCAATGGCTGTTGCCATGTTTTCTTTGGAACTCATAGAATGTGACGCGTCTAAAGATGAATATTCATCTATCTTTGCGAAGAACTGCACATATTGCTTTGCTTCTTCATGAGCCCATTTTTTTTCTGAAAAAATGCTGGTGGCTTTGGGCAAGCGCTTGTGATGTGGAATATTGGTTTCGCCACGAATATTGCGGAACGTTTCCACAGGTTCTTTCACAGCAATTTCAAAAAGATGTGTTTCAGCTTCGAAAGGAAGATCGGCTTTTGTGGGATAAGTGGAAATGATAATGGCTTTTTCTTTTCCACTGACCACACTCCAAATTTCTTCAGTGAGAAAAGGAAGGAAAGGATGCAAAAGTTTAAGTGTGCTTTCCAGTACCATTTTCAGCGTATACTGACTTGCTCTTCTTTTTTCTTTGTCATCACCATTGAAACTTATTTTTGCACTTTCTACATACCAATCGCAGAAATCGTTCCAGGTAAAGTGATACAAAAGCGTTGCTGCTTGATTGAATTTAAAATCTTCAAGTGCCTCAACCACTTTGTTTACCGTACTTTGCAGCTTGTTTAAAATCCATTTATCGGAAAGCGAAAGGTTTTTTTCGCTGACAGGTTTTCCATCGTAATCTTCTACGTTCATCAGCGTGAAACGTGAAGCGTTCCACAACTTGTTGCAAAAATTCCTTCCCATTTCAAATTTGGAAGTGGAAAGTTTTAAGTCTTGGCCTTCGGTGGAAAGCATAATGAGTGAAAAGCGCATGGCATCGGCGCCGTATTGATCGATCATCTCTAAGGGATCAATGCCGTTGCCCAAACTTTTGCTCATTTTTCGGCCTTGTTCATCCAAGATGGTGCCGTGAATGTAGACATCTGAAAAAGGTACGTCGCCCATGAACTTGAGGCCCATCATCACCATGCGGGCGACCCAAAAATAAATAATGCCGCGGTCAGTGGATAGCACACTGGTGGGGTAATAGTTTTTAAGTGTTTCTGTTTGCTCCGGCCAACCCAGCGTAGAAAAGGGCCAGAGAGCAGATGAAAACCAGGTATCCAAAACATCTTCGTCTTGAACTAAGTTTTTCGAGCCACATTGCGGACATACGTGCGGAGTGTCTCGCGAAACAATGGGCGGACATTTTTTACTATCGTCCGATTGTTCGTCTGTCTGACTGTCCGAATCTGTGCAATACCACACCGGAATGCGATGGCCCCACCAAATTTGACGAGAGATGCACCAATCACGAACGTTGTCTAACCATTGCAAATAGAAACTTTCCCAGCGAGCAGGGTGAAATGAAACTCTTCCTTCTTCACTTGCTTGAATGGCTGCGCGTGTGAGCGGTTTCATTTTGACAAACCACTGATCGGAAAGCCACGGTTCTATGATGGTGTTACAGCGATAACAATGGCCAACGCTGTGAGGGTGATCTTCAATTTTTTCCAGCAGGCCTTGTTGGCTGAAGGCTTCCACTATAGCTTTGCGGCAGTCTTCGCGGCTTAAGCCTTTGTAGTTTTCGCCGGCTTCTTCATTCATGCTAGCGTCATCGTTCATCACGTTGATGCGCGGAAGATTGTGGCGTTCGCCCACTTGGAAATCGTTGGGGTCGTGGGCCGGTGTTATTTTTACCGCGCCGGAACCAAATTCACTTTCTACATAATCGTCTGCAATGATGGGAATTTGTCTTTTGGTTTCAGGAAGAAGCAACATTTTTCCTACCAGATGTTTATATCGTACATCTTTGGGATTCACGGCTACAGCGGTATCTCCCAAGAGAGTTTCTGGGCGAGTGGTGGCAACGACGAGAAATTTTTTTGGATCATCAGCAAGGGGATAGCGCAAGTGCCAAATGTGGCCAGCTGTTTCTTCGTGTTCTACTTCATCATCAGCAAGTGCAGTTCTGCAGCGCGGGCACCAGTTTACAATATATTTTCCGCGGTAGATAAGATCATCTTCATAGAGCCGAACGAAGCATTCACGAACAGCTTCAGACAAGCCTTCGTCTAAAGTGAAGCGCGTGCGATCCCAATCGCAGGAAGAGCCTAAAGCTTTAAGTTGAAGTAAAATGCGATCGCCATATTCTTCCTTCCACTTCCAAATGCGATCAATCAAGGCTTTGCGGCCGATGTCTTGGCGCTTCTTGCCTTCAGTTTTTAAAATTTCTCGCTCAACCACGTTTTGTGTGGCGATGCCGGCGTGATCTGTTCCAGGTTGCCACAGCACTTCAAAACCACTCATACGTTTCCAACGTGAAAGCACATCTTGAAGTGTGTTGTTAAGCGCGTGCCCCATGTGCAAAGCGCCAGTTACGTTTGGTGGCGGAATAACAATGCAATATGTTGGTTTTTCTGGATTGTCGGCTGCCTTGAAGTAGCCGCCATGTTCCCAAAACTGATACCATTTTGCTTCGATGGCTTTGGGATCGTAATTTTTTTCAAGCTCTTTCATGATTTTTCTTTCGTGAGTACTTTGCTGCAATGCTTGTCATTTTTTTTGTTTTGTCATCCTCGCGTACGCGGGGATGTGGATCCACAATTCTCTTTTAATTTTAAACCCTCTGGATCCCCTAAATTCACAAACGAAGTGCAACACTTTATGGATAAGGTGTTGCCATGGGAACCTACTACAAACAACTATCGTTGGAAGAACGGTGTCAGTTATCCCAGCTACGTGGAGAAGGGAAAACGATCCGGAAAATCGCTGCAATTATGGATCGCTCGCCATCTACACTTGCTCGGGAAGTAAAACGAAACACTACACCTTCCAAAAAATACACTCCAAGCT
>Ga0210019_1000272_pt1 | contig 68847 bp, 68 predicted proteins | sample CryGeyCG2114_020_2_FD_183969 | JGI IMG/M metagenome (GOLD analysis project Ga0210019, IMG submission 183969) | Groundwater microbial communities from aquifer - Crystal Geyser CG11_big_fil_rev_8/21/14_0.20 (SPAdes) (version 2) | ecosystem: Environmental > Aquatic > Deep subsurface > Groundwater ...
CCGCCCAGGATTTCTTTGTTTTCCAGGCATTCTTCCAGGCAGGACCCGCTTAACAGCGCCTTAATGCTCAGCTTATCCAGTTTTTCTTCATATTCCAAAGAATAAGCGTTACCTGCCGCTAAAGCGCCGTTAATACTTATAATCTCATCCATATAACGGCTGAGGTAATCCGTAAAGAAGCGCAGGATAAGCCCGCTTTCAGCGGCGCTTTTAGCCTTTTTCAGTAACGGGCTGATTTTTCTGGCGATGACCCAACGGCGCAGCCCTTCTTTTTGTTTCTGCCTGAGATTAAAAAATTCACCCCCGTAGATAAAACTACCTTCCGTGTTCCTTTTTTTCCATTTCATCCGCAGGTTAAATCCCGAATTAAAATCAGGGTCCTTAATGCTGATTAGCAGCTTATCGCCGGGTTCGCAGGCTTCCCCTGAAGCGGCAAAGCCTATGCCGCCCTCGCTTAAATCAAACGCCGATGCCTCCGCGTTATGGCGCAAGCTAAGGCCGATATTTACGCTCACCCTCGGATAAAAACGTTTTTCGCCGGTCATTCGCCTATTTTTTTTATATTTTTCTCAACCAGCCGTAAAAGGTCAATGTTATCAAACGGCTTGAATATATAATCGGCAACTTCTAAGCTCATTGCTTCATCGTATTTTTCACGGTCCGCGTATCCGGTGATTAGGATTTCCGGGACATGCTTTTTACCTGCCGCCGCGAGCGTCTTGCGGATCTCTTTTATCGTCTCTATCCCGTCCTTGCCGGGCATGCGCACGTCTGAAACGATAAGATTAAAATCAATTTCCTTTAATTTTTCCAGCGCTTCATCGCCGCTCCTGGCGACCGAGACGCTGTATCCGCGCATTCGCAATAATTTAGAAACGCTCTTTACCACTAAATCTTCGTCGTCAATTAATAAAATATTGTTCATTTTAGGTTTTAACAGCCGCCTCCTCGTGGCGGGATTCGGGGAATCTAATCGTAAATACCGTCCCCTGATTCAGCCGGGAATCAACGCTTATCGTGCCGCTATACTTTTCAACGATCGCCTGGCAGATCGACAAGCCTAAGCCAAGCCCTTTCCCGACATCCTTGGTGGTAAAAAACGGGTCAAAGATCTTGGCGCAGAGCTCCTTCTCTATGCCGACACCCTCGTCTTTTATTTCAATCTTCACCCTGTTCTTCGTTTTTGAAAAGACGACCTCTATCACGCCGCTGGTTTTTATCTTTCGGATGGCATCGCGCGCGTTGATAATCAGGTTTGTAAACACCTGCTCAAATTCGTTATGGTTGCCTTTTACGATAAAGCGCTCGCCGGAGTCGGCGTTGCTTGAGATTTTAATGTTTTCTTGGCCGAATTGATACTCAAGGAATAAAAGCACGTTTCTTAACACCTGAGGAAGGTCAACATCAGCCACTTCGGCAGATTCAAGGGGTTTTCGGGCATAAGCCATCAGCTTTGAAACAATCGTCCTGCAGCGCTTTGTCGCCTCCTCAATCAGCTCCAGGGATTCCCTGTCCAAGGCGCTGTCTATCGCATTGTCCATCAAAAGCATCTGCACATTGGTAAGTATCGCGGTGAGCGGGTTATTTATCTCATGCGCCACGCCCCCTGCCAAGGTGCCGACAGTAGCCAATTTTTCCGCCTGTATAAGCTGTTTTTGCACATCCACCAATTGTTCGGTGCGCTTTCTTACCTGTTCTTCTATGTTCTCATAGACGAGGGAGTTGGATATCGCGATCGCCGACTGGTTCTTTAATGTGTTTAAAAAACTGAAATCCGCGGCCGTATAGCGCTTAAGGTTTATCTTTTTATCCAGGTTTATAAAGCCCAAAAGCCGTTCGTTTAAAACCAGCGGCACGACGACATTGCTTGAGGTAGAATTAAAATAATCTTCCGCGTCTTTTAATATCTGCGCGTATTCCGGGTCTATAGGTATAAAATCACGGTAGGCAATTTTATTTTTTTCGAGCAGCCACTTTAAGAATTTACCTTCTTCTATTTCAATTGAATTATTCCAGTTTATAAGCGCGTATTTCTTTTTATTTTCGTGGTATATGAAGATATCCGTATGTCGGGGGTATAACGTGTTTTTCAGCACGTCTTCTATGCGGGCGATTAATTGATTCAAGCCCTTTAAATGCACTAAATCTTCAATAAATTTAGCGGATATTTCTTCAAGATTATATTTGCGCCGTTGAAAAATATGGTCTATTTTTGGCTGGGTATACTGGACATAAACGGTAAGCAGGTAAAAAACTCCGCCGCAAAGAAGAGCCACATTAAGCGCGGGAGCGGTGCTATACCACGGTTTTAACCAGTAAGCCAGCAGCATTATCGGGATAAAAGCGGTAGAGGATGCCAAAATCCACCCGGCGGTTTTGTGTATTACCGTCTCAATATCAAAAGCCCTATACCGGATTATGGAATACGCCAAAAGACAGGTGAAGATAAATATGGGCAGAAAGCCAAACGGATATAACGGCACGGGAAAAATTTTAGCGATGAAATCAGCCGATGCCAGAAAACCGATAAAAAATCCGATTATGATTGTGCGGATTTGCGTTTTCTTTATCGGCACGGTTTCTTTTTTATAACCCAGCCATAGATTCAGCTGGACGGCCGCGAAGGAAGCCGCGTAAAGCAGGAGAAATATGAAGCTTGGCGGTTTGTATACCGGATAATACCCCCAGAAATAAAGCCGCGGCGCGCCGATAATTTTATCCGTGAATACCGCCGCCAGATATATGCCGAAAGAAAGGATAAAAGAAAGCAGGACCAAAAAGCGCTGTTTTGGCAACCTGCCGGATGAGGCCGCCGCGAACAGGTAAGCGCTGGGCATGATATTGGTAACGCCGAAAAATGTGAAATATTTATACCAGATATGGGCACTCCGCGGATTATTTGCCAGATAAACTATCCCTGTACCAAACAGCCATACGCTCAGGCTAAAGCAAAGCAGGAAAAAAGCGGTATTTTTAGTAACCTTCTTTACCTGAAAAAATATAAACAGGGCGATGGAAAAAATCAACAAGCTTACTATTATCACCGGTAAAGCGTGATAATTATATTGATAATTGGAAAAATCAAAAATATGCTCAGGCATTGTTTATCGCCCTCTTTACCTCTTCAAAATCTTCTTCGGTAATTAACCGGTTTGCCCAGTAAAAAGGCGCCAGCTTAAAGCCGTGTTTGGCGCCCAATACGCGTATCTCGTTGATTTTTTCCGGCATTATATTGCCCCTGCCGTAGCTAAAATTTTCAAAACGCTTCTCCAGCGCCAGAATTATCGCTTCAGAAAAACAGCCGTATGAAATATCCGTAGACGGAAGGCCCATATCCACGCCGGTATTAATAGGCGTAGGCACGCTTGCCAGGCCGCCGGAAAAAACAATAATGTCTTTTCTATTTGTCGGCGTGTAAGAAATATTTTTCGGGTATCCCAAATCGCAGATTATCGCCCCGGGCTTAAACCATGAAATATCCAATATCGCGCTTACGCTGGTGGCGCAGGCGATTATGATATCGGCGTTTTTGACAGCTTTAAGATTATTCGTGGTCGCTTTAATCATGGCGCGGCGCGTTTTTCTTAGTTCCGCGCGCAGGCGCCGCAGATTGGATTTAGTCCTGCCGGTTATGGTCAATTCTTTAACTTCACCGGCCAGCACCCTGGCGCATGCGCTGCCGATATCCCCAGTGCCGCCGACGATAGTAACCCGTAAATCCTTTAATTCTTTGCCGAGGAGGCGGGCTGCTTTTTCTACCCCGTCGATTGCCAGGGCCGCGGTATAAGTATTGCCCGTGGTAATGGGAATGTCCACCTCTTCGCTTATCTGATGCCCGAGGCGCTCGCCTACGACGGAAGTAAACCCTCCCAACGCTACTATGCCTACGCCGTGTTTTTCGGCGATTTTACAGGCGCGCACCACTTTTGAATAAACCGCGTGCAAATCCTGCTCCAGCATTTCCGGAACAAAGGTGCAGACGATAAAACAACCGTGTGTTGCCGCTCCGCTGGCGGATTTAAACTCCTTCATTTCATGCATTTTAAATGACGGCGTCATGCTGAAAAGTTTGCTTAAGAACTCAGGAGACGGCATTTTAAATTCCGGATTTAAAGTCATCAGGCATTTTGCTAAATGGTTAAAATTATAAAAATGCCCCAACACGCCGAAACCGGCTAGTTTATCCAAATTCCCCTGTTTAAAACTATGATACCGCATGGAAATTGCCCGGCGTTCAAACGCCTCTAAAATCGCCTCAAAATTACGCGTTACCACATTTTTTACGTAGCTTTCGGCAAAGTCTTTAATCGCCGGTATCCCCACGCGCAGATAAACCCCGACTATTACGTTTGTGCCCTCAAGATGGTCCTCAAATTTCCAGGAGCCGTGAAACTCCTGCAAATCGCCCTCAATAGATTTGAAGTATACGCTGTCATCTTTTAAATCCAGCGTATCCTCTTCTATCCAGGTTAGCGGTATGCCTTCAACCTGTATAGACCATTTAGTTTTCATAATATTATGTTTTTTTTCTACTACATTGGCCTCTTTTACCGTGGGAATATAAGTAGGGAATTCCCAGACACGCGTCAAAAAACGGATTATATTATATTTCTTGGCGGGTATTACGCGGGAAACTTCTATATGGATTAATTCATCAGGCTGCACTTAGCGCGTCTCCTTTCACAGGGAGTGAAACACCCATATTTCTTCTAATGTGAGGTGTATTATGCCCCTAGCATTTCTTTTATAGCGTTTCTAACTTTTAGTACCCCTTCTTGAAGCCGGACATCATCAATCACCGGCGTATATTCCTTTAAGATGTTTATGGGTTTGCCGATTTTTATTTTTATCGGGCAAAGCCGGGGAAATCTGGCGCCTCTCGGCAGCGCCTGATAGGCGCCGATAACGGCGCAGGGAAGCACCGGCCGCGCTGTCTTCACAGCCAAAAGCGCGGCACCTCTTTTAAATTCCTGCAGTTTTCCATCGTGACTTCTCTGCCCTTCAGGAAAGATGCCGACATTTTTATTTTGCATAAGAAGAAGCGCGGCTTTTTCCGACACTTTTCCCGTGGGTAAACTTTTAGCTAAGCTCATAAACCAGCGTAAAAAGATCTGGTTATATAGATGGCGGAACGCTATCCAGTAAATTTTTTTTGGAATTGCTACTCCAATAATCAACGGATCTAAAAAACTGGCATGGTTTGAGGCGACTATGAAATTAGTTTTTTTAGGGATGTTTTCCCTGCCTTCTACTTTTAGGCGAAAGGCGGTTTTAAATATTACCCAAAATAATACGTAGAATAGCCAATAGAACATAACCCGATATTATAGTTTTATCTTCCATTTGTTTTTCTGGCGCGCATATTCTTCCTTATGCTCTATCCATTTATCTATAGAGCTTTTTTTGAAGCGCCAATGTTTGCCTACTTTAATCGCCGGTATTGAGCCGTTACGCGCCCAAAGATAGAGCGTTTGTTTGGGAATTTTTAAATAATCGCTTACTTCTTCTATGGTTTGAATTTTATCAGTCTCCATAAACCCATCTAATTAATAGTAACAAGCATTATCTAATACCAACAAATAGTAATAATATTTTATTATGTAAAGAGTTTAAAGTCAAGAAGGATTTTGAGGCGGTTTATGCTGTATTTTTGCCGTGATATCGTCAATAATCGCGTAGATGCAGGGAATTACGATTAAGGTAAGCATGGTGGCAAACATCAGGCCCCAGGCAACCGTCAATGCCATAGGCTGTAAAAACGGGTCTTTCCCGCCGATGCCGTAGGCGACGGTGCTAATACCAGCGACTGTGGTAATGGTAGTAAGAATCACCGGCCGAAGCCTCAGGCGTCCGGCCTCGATAATAGATTCACGCCTCGGCTTGCCCTGCCGCCTAAGTTTGTTTATAAAGTCCATAAGTACGATAGAATCATTAACTACTATGCCGCTTAAGCCGACCAAACCCATCATGACAAAAAATCCAAACGATTCATGATGCAAAAGAAGCGCTATGATTACGCCGATTACGGCAAAGGGTATACCCAGCATGACTACAAATGGCTGGACCAAAGAATTAAATTGTGTCGCGAGTATAAGGAATATCAATAAAAAAGCAAGCATAAATGCCGTAGCCAAACTAATAAGCGATTTTCTGGTTTCTTCCTGCTCGCCTCCGTATCTGATAGAATATCCGGGGTATTCTTCGCTTATATTTTTAAATTTTTTATCAATAAGCGCGTTTGCTTTGGAGGAGGTAATATTTTTATTATCCACTTCTCCTGCGACATATACAAACCTTCTGCCGTCTAAATGCCGTACGGTTTTTACGCCCTGAGTTTCTTCAATATGGGCGACATCTTTAAGTGTAATCAGATCTCCGTATTTATTGGAAACCAATATATTCTCTAAAATATCCGGCTGGTCCCTTTGTCCTTCTTTTAAGCGTATGCGCACATCTATCTCTTCTTCCGCCCGTACAGGCTTAATAGAGGTCACGACGCTGCCTTCAAAAGCGCTGCGTACGGCAAGCGCCACATCGCTTACGCTTAAGTAAGTCTTAGCGGCTTTCTCTTCGTCAACTACCACGTGTAATTCCTGATAACCTAAATTATAACCGTCAACAATAGATGATGTGCCGGATAATCCGGAAAGATAGGCTTTTATTTTATCAACTATTTCACTTATCACTGTATAATCATCGCCGCGGACCCGGGCGTATATAGGTTTGCCTACAGGCGGCCCTTCCCTGAATTTTTGAAAATAAAGCTTCTGGAAACCGCCTATTTTAGCAAGTTCCGGCGCGTATTCTTCCATTATTTCGTTTGCCCCCTTTTTACGCGTCTGTTCCGGCGTAAGATAAACTGTTACCTGCGCAAGGTGGCTGCCGTAGTTTACATCCGGATCATATCCGCGCTCTTCCTGAAGTATGCCGATTTCAGTGGCGTAAGTATCCACGTATTCCTTAGGCAGGCTCTCAACAAATTTCTCTACCGGCTTGATAAGTTCGGCTGTTTTTTTTAGAGGCGTCCCGAGCTCAGTTTCGGCGCGGATCATGAATTGCTCAACGCCTCTTCCGCCAAAAAGCACGAACGGCATAAACCGGGCGGTAATCAACGCCGCGATAAAAAGTATGAATGTTACAGCGCAGACCTGATACCTGTATTTTAGCGCTCTTTTCAACAGGCGGGAGTAAATTTCCGTTATGCGGATAAGCCACTTGCCTTTTTCCGACTCGCGATGATTTTTCGGCGTCTTTACAAAGTCAGCCATATGCGACGGCAAGATAATAAACGCCTCAATCAAAGAAGCCAGAAGGGCGATACAGACGACTACGGGGATCCCTTTAATAAATTTACCCAGGAGCCCGGTCATGAACATAAGCGGTGTAAACGCCGCGAGTGTCGTTAGAATAGTACAAAGCACTGGCGCCATAACTTCGCTGGCGCCTTTTATCGCGGCTTCCCGCGGAGCTACGCCATCTTCAATGTAGCGGTAGATATTTTCAGAAATAATAATGCCGTCGTCTACCAGCATACCAAGCACCACCACCAGCCCGAACATGGTAATCAGGTTAATGCTCATGCCGAGTAAATTCATCACAAAAAATGTGCTCAGCATGGCAATCGGTATGCCCAAAGCCGTTAATATCGCCGGAACCTGATGTAAAAATATAAATAACACGCTAACGACCAGAATCGCCCCGATTAAACCGTTGGATTGCACGACGTTAAGCCGGCGCTTGATATAATATGAAATATCATAAAAAGTGGCGAGTTTTAGCGTTTTTGGGGCGGAAAGCTTAAACTCTTCTATTGTTTTTTTAACGTCTTTTACGATATTTATAGTATCGCCCTTTTCTTTTTTAATCACTACCAGGTATATAGAGCGCGTCCCCTCGGTTTGGTTTATTATTGTTTCTTCCTCAAAAGTATCCGAAACCCCTGCCACATCTTTTATTTTAAGCTGCACCCCGGCGTCATTGGAACGGATAACCACATTTTCTATTTCTTCCTTGGTGTAGAATTCCCCTTCGGTCTTTACGCTGAATACCGCTTCTGCCGCATAGATGTTCCCCGCCGGCAGGCCGACATTACGCTGGTCAAGCGCGTTGCGCATCTCGGCAAAAGATACATGCAAATCTCTCATTTTATCCAAATCGGCTTCTATCCATATTTCGCGCTCGCGAAAACCCCGCCTTCGCACCAATGCTACGCCGTTAATATCCAGGAATCTGTCTTCCAGTTCCTGCGCGTATTGCTGGAGTTCGCTTTCCTTAATATTGCCGCTCAAGGAAACTATTATAACGGGAATATTTTTTGATACGATTTCGGTAACAAGGGGTTTTTCAGTATCTTTCGGCAAGTCCACCGCTTTATCAATCGCGGTCTGGATATCATCAACGATTTTACGCTTATCGCGCGCGTCCGGGCTCATGGTAAGGACTATGGTAGATAAACCCTCGCGCGATGAAGAGTCCATTTCATCTATATCGTCAACTTCCTTGAGTTCCTTCTCAAGCGGCGTGGTGACCAGCCGCTCAACCTCTTCCGGAGTAGCCCCTTTATAAATGGTGGTTACGGTAACTTTATCAAATGAAACCTCCGGAAACGCTTCTCTGCGCAGCTGCAGAAGCGATACCAGCCCCGCAAGCACCAAAAAGACCGAAAGCAGGTTTACGAATAGCGAATGTTTTACTGAAAACTCGGCAATATTTTTCACCGCAACTCACCTTTCCAGTATTTATCCAGCAGGGAATTTTCCGCCAGCGCCAAATCAATCCGGGCGATTTTAACATTATATTGCGCCCGGGCAAAAGCCAGGCTCGCCTTCAGAAGGTCTTCCTGGTACCTTATGATCGTATCCGTATCCGAGCGGGCTGAGCGGAAACGCCGTTCTTCAGCCTTAAGTTTATCATCCTGCAGCTTAACTATATCTTTGGCGTTTCGCGCCGCGTGAATATAGACGGCAAGGGTATCGATTTTATCTTTTATATCAATGACAATCTTCCGCTCGATGCCTTTTATTTTTAAAATCTGCCGCGCCTTGTCCAGCTTCGCTTTATTAAATTCGGACCGGGCGTCTTTATTTTCCAGCGCGAAGGAAAAGGTCAGGCCGGCGTAATATTCCGGATTATCTTCGTTTAAGATATTGCCAAATGCTTCCTTATATTCTTTGTCTAAGCCGTTTCGCGAGAAGGTCAATTCCAGGCTTATTTCCGGCCACAAACTGTTCTTTTTTAAGGAAAATTTTATATTTTTACTTTCCGCTTCATTTTTAGCGCTTAAGTAATCCCGGCGGTATGCTATGGCAGTCTTTAATGATTCTATGTAATCGGCAACGCGCGTATCGACCAGTAGGCTGCTGAGCGGAGCAATTGTTACCTTATCGGGATCTAAATTTAATTTATAAAGCAAGTCGTTTGATGCTACCTTTAGGGAGTTTTCGGCAAGAAGTACTTCGTTCTCCCTTTGTTTTAAATTAGCTCCCGATGCCAGTATCTGCGGCGCCTCCATCAGGCCGATTTTTTCTTTTTCCACGTGAAGCAAGAGCAGGTCTTCGGCTTTTTCAAGCATTTGACGTTCAATATTCAGGTTTTCCCACTCAAGAATTAACTTCCAGTATGCCCTTTGGGCTTCTGCCAGAAAAAACTCAATTTTATCAAGGCTGGTATATGAAGAATTCTGGATATCAAGCTTGGTTATCTTAATATTTCCGCGGTCAATAAGCCCGAAAAAATTCTTCCCAAGCTCCTGCGCTATCCCGATATCGGCTTTAATGTCATGGCTGGGATTCGTGGTGGCAAAGGCGGAATTCGTCCAGTCGCGCTCAAGAGACAAACCGGTTGTAAGCGTTGTCCCGGTCGGCAGTTTTTTCTTGCCGGACAATTCGTACTCGTTTGTCGCCGCTTTTGTGCCGAATATCGTGGACGCCTGCCGGCTTTGATTATCGCGGTAGGCGATTTTGCCGGATATAATCGTATCAAAAACCGACTCAGCCGCCAGTAAATCATTGTCTTTGATATAAGCGTCGTATTTGGCAAGTTGTATGTCAATATTATTTTCAAGCGCCATGACTGTTGCCTCGTCCAGCGACAAAGAGACCGCCTGAGCCGGATCATCAGCCGCATGCGCGCCGGGCGAACCCACAAAATAAAAAAACACGGCTATTAAAAACAAAGCGCGGCGTTTCATCACTCTTCCTCGTTTAAAATTTGCGCCACATTCTTAAGGATGCGCAAATATTGGCCGCGGTCATGCCGGTTTATTTTGGCGAATATCCGCATTATCATTTCCTTGCGCTGGCGGTACATTTTACGGACCAGCCGCGCCCCTTTGGGAGTTATTGTCACGCGCACGATACGCCGGTCGCGGACATCGCTTAAGCGTATGCAGTATCCGGAACGAATAAGCCGGTTCACCACCCCGGTAACCGCTGGCATAGTCACATATAGATTTTTGGCAAGGCCTCCCATGGTGGCGCCGTATTTGCCCGCGTGGTAATTTAAATAGGTCAGGGCTACGAACTGCTGCATGGTTATTTTGCCCTTATAGAGCTCATCAGTCCGCCTCTGGGCGAATGATTTCATAAAAACCGGCAGTATCCGCGTCATTGAATCCGCGAATCGCTCAAGGCCATCTTTATCGGTATTTACGGAAGACATTAATTTAGCTCCTAAATATTTAACTATATTAACTATTTACTATATTAAGTATACCACAAAAAAATAATGCCTGTCAATAAAAAATGGATGCCGCGGATTTATACGGATGCAGACGGAATGTTTTAATCTGCCAAATCCGCAGCCATCCGCTTGAATCCGTTCTATTTTATACGAACTTTCTGTAGAGATTGAGGGTGTTTTCCGTGATAATTTCTTTGGTGTATTGCTGCTCTACAATTTGGCGGCCGGTATAGCCAAGGCGTTCGCGCAGTTGGTTATTGGCAAGCAGTTGAATAACGCGTGAAGCCAAAGCCTCAAAATCCTTTACCGGAACAACAAAACCGTTTATGCCGTCACGGATAATTTCCGGCATCCCCCCCGCTTCCGTAACTACCATGGGGCGGGCGGAAGCAAGCGCCTCCAGCATGGTTAAGCCGAACGGCTCTGAAGCAGTGGATGGATAAACGCATACGCTTGATGCCGCGTATAAAGTGGGCATATCGCTAAGCTTATAGGTATCTATCAATACGTTCTTTTCCAATTTAAGGAACTTGACTAAGCTTACCATATAGGCGATATCTTTTTGATGTGAATGGGTCCAGTCAATGATATTTTTTGTCCCGGCAAGCGCCAGGACAACATCGGGAAACCTTTGTTTGATAATCCTAAGCGCCTTTATACTCACATCGCATCCTTTAGCCAGGCCCATCCGCGCCGGATGAAAAACCACCCGTTTTCCTTTTAAAATCGGGTATTTTTTAAATGCTACCTTCGGGCTGCAATTGGGCGAATAAGCATCCTGGTCTATGCCGTGATGGATAACCGTTATATTATGGTGATTGTAGCCAGTACCGATAATTTCCCGTTTTATAAAATGGCTTACGGCGATAATATGCGTCCATCTAATTTCGTTGGTAAGGTCTAGGAATAAGTTATCATCCCAGACATTATGGGCTGTTAAAATAAGCGGGATGCCCAATTTTTTGGAAAATTTCTGCAGGGCCGCGGCATGAATCTTGCTGAAATAATGCATATTATGCACGTGAATGCAGTCAGGCTTGTTTTTGTCTATGAATTTTTTAAATACGCCGTTTACTTCTTCGGCAAGCCCTCCGTTAATCCCCCGTTTGCCCAGCCAGTTTAAATCCATTATCGGCTGACGGAATACCTTTACTCCTTCATATGTATCTTCGGCCTTGGCGCCTTCAAACGAACCGGTAAGCAGGCTTACTTTATTGCCCATTTTAATAAGGCTTGGGAGCAGAATGGTAAGATGAGTTTCAACCCCTCCAATTATTGGGGGAAATCCCCAATGGACATGCGCGATATGTAATTTTCGTTTAGACATACTCTACCCCCCTCACAAATAGTATTCCGGCTGGCGCTTTGCGGAAGTTTTTTTCCTGAAATTATATATTTTATTGGGCGATAAATCACGCGGGATATTAAATATTTTCACGCGTATTTTCCCTGCTCTTATTTTCGCCCCCAGCACCTGTATTTTTACGTTATCGTTTTTGACCTGCAGTTTTAATATATTTCCGCGGTAATTCAGCGAAAAAACAACCTTGCGCCATGTTTTGGGAAGGTCGGGATAAATATAAAGCATATTTTTTACGATGCGCACCCCGGCAAAACCGTTTATCAGCGCCTGCCATGTCCCCCCTATGCAGGCGGCGTGTATTCCGTCGTGGGTATTATTATTAATATTGCTCAAGTCGGTCTGCAGTGCCGCGTTAAAAAACCGGTATGCCCTGCCTTTATCACCCAGCTCGGCGGCGACTATGGCATGCATAGAAAAGCTCAGCGAAGATTTATGCAGCGTCCTGTCCAGATAATAGTCGTAATTGTTCCTTTTGGTGCGGTAATTAAACACATCGCCCAAAAGATACAAAAGCATAATTACATCCGCCTGTTTCACAAGCTGTGTTTTTTCATAATCGCGGGGGGTAAGTTTTTCCGTTATGACCGGAAGATAGTTTTCATCTTTGGCGACAATGGGGACTTTATGTTTTTTAAAATATCCGTCAAACTGCTCGAATACATAATTTTTATCAGTTTTAACGCTTACGCGGGAGGCAGCCGCCTTCCACTGCTTTACTTCTTTCGGCAATAACGACAGTTTTTGATTAATGCGGCTGTGCAGCAGGGCTTCCGAACGCTTTAGTTTATGAAAAAGCTTATGCGCCATAAGCAGGTTCCATTTCGCCATCATATTCGTAAAGGCGTTGTTGTCCACGTTGGCATGGAATTCATCCGGGCCGATAACGTCTTTAATTTCATATTTATTCAGGCGCTTGTTATACTTTAGGCGGCTTGCCCAGAAACGCGCCGTCTCAAAGATTATTTCATAACCGTAATTACGCAAAAATTCTTCATCACCGGTTACGTTGTAATAATGATAAAACGCGTAAGCGATATCCGCGGATATATGGTGTTCGATTTTGCCCGTATGTATCTTTATAATTTTACCGTCTAAGTCTTTTGCCCATCCGGGCGTTTCATCGACGCCGCTTGCGGCAGACTCCCATGGAAACATCGCCCCCTTAAAACCTGATTTTTTCGCGTTTCTGCGGGCGGCATCCAGGCGCCGGTACCTGTAGAGAAGGATATTTTTTGCCGTCTGCGGCAGGATATAAAGATAGAACGGCAGGAGGAAAATCTCCGTATCCCAAAACACATGCCCGCGATAACCTTCACCGGTAAGCCCTTTGGCACCGATACTCGAAATGCCCCCGTCATTCGGGGCGCAGATTAGCATGTGGTAAATATTAAAACGGAAATTTTTTTCAATCTCCGGGTCGCCCCAGATTGACACCTCGGCCATATCCCATAATTTTTCCCATGCCCGAATATGATTGTTGAGTAGATTAGCGAAACTGGCTTTAAAAGATTTCTGAAATTTTTTTTCAATTAACTCTTTTTCTTTGTCTATCGGCCGGCCGGCAGGAATCGCTGTTATATAAAAAATCTTCGTGAATATCACGGTCTGGCCTTTGCGCAGCTTTAGTTCAAATACGTTATCCTCGGCGGCAATCTTCTTGCCTTTGGTATGGTAATAAAATCCACTGCGGAAAATCACGGTATGCTGCTTATTCAGCGTCTCCACCGCCAAATACCCCGCGTTGTTAAATTGCCCCACTTCTTTGATATGAAAATGTTTCTTGCGCCCTTCGGTTACCGTCCCGGAATTATAAACGCTCGTGTCTATCCCGGTCTGTATGGTTGCCGTTACCGAACTGTCCAAAGGCGTTAGGGCAATCTGCATCAGGCCGACATTCTTATTATGCATGGAAAGAAAACGCAGGCTCTGGTAATCATATCTGCGCTTCTTGGCATCCTGAAAAACGCTGTGGCGGTACAATGTGCCGTTTCGCAAATTTAATATCCGCCTGTGCTCAACGGTATCCATGGAAACAACGCCTAATTTTTCTCCCCCGAAACTTATATGAAAATTAAAAGGGTTGGGCAAATTAACCAGCTCAGAAACCTGCGAGCCGATTTTATCGTACAGGCCGGCGATGTAAGTGCCGCTCTTAGCATCATGCGGCATCTCTTCAAGGACAGCGCGGCTGCCCAAAAATCCGTTGCCGAGGGCAAATTGAGTTTCACGAATCCCCTGCAGCTCTCGGACCCACCCTTCTCCTTTAATCAGCCAGCTGTAGCCGGTATTAAACTGCGAATAAAAATCCCTCATCCTTTAAACAACCTTTCAATTTTAGCGCTATCGAGCGCGTTTAAATCATCCACAACGATATCCGCGTCTTTTAATCTTTGCGGATGATTATAACGGTCTACGCCCACGCATGCCATGCCGCCGTTTTTTGCCGCCTTAACGCCCAAAACCGCGTCTTCAAAAACAACGCATTCAGCATAAGCGCAGCCTAACCTATCAGCGGCAATTTGAAAAATCTGCGGATCGGGCTTTCCGCGGGTTATATCATTGCCGTCTACGATAGTGTCGGCAAGCTGAATAACGCCGATTTTTGTTAAGATAAGCTTGCAATTTTTACTGGATGAAGCAAAGGCAATTTTTTTACCGGCTTTTTTGAATTCTTTTACAAGCTGGATTGTGGTGGGATAGGCAGGAATATTTTCCGTTTCCACTGATTGCAAAAAATACCCCTGTTTTTTTGTCGCCGCTTCTTTTATCTCTTCATCGTTTAAGCCGCTCAATATCGCTCGTGCTCCGTCATTTCTGGGTATGCCGTCAACTTTATGCTTATAGTCCTCAAAAGTAAAATTTATTCCGTATTCAGAAAACATTTTTTCCCACGCCGCGAAATGAAGCGGCACCGTGTCAACAATCACTCCATCAACGTCAAAAATGGCGCCTTTAAACATAGGGTCAGAGTCTTTCTCCGTAGGTATAATTAACGATTTTGCTCTTGCTTAATTCCAAGTTAGGCATAATCACGACGCCTTTGTCTTCGGCGATAAATTTGGAGCGCCGCACGCCGATATCGTAAACAGTGACGACTTCACCACTGGGAAGCTTTATTTTATCGCCTTCGCGGAAAGGCCTGTCGATCATAATTAAAAAACCGGCTATAATATTGGCGATTGTGTCCTGGGCGGCAAGCGCGATGGCAAGAGAAGCAACGCCTAAGGTGGCAATTAAGGCGCTGATATTTATCCCGTATAGCGGCAGGCAAACCAAAAGGGCCAGTATCCAGATAAGCACCTTTAGCCCCCGGCGGAAAAGAGGTATCAGGTCGTCGTCAAGATGGCTGGAAGTTTTTGCGGCGAAATTAGCCCGATACCATTCAGAAAGCGCGCCTGCCAGGCGCTGAAGAAAAAACGCGATACAAATAATGAGCAGCGTACCAGTGTATTTTTTGATTTCAGCGCGGAATTCGTAAGACAAAAACGGCGCGATCTTACACTTGTACAATATATATACCGCTATAAATAGTAAGAATAAAAGCGCCGGGTAAAGCGTTTTTTTAATGATTTCCCGGCTTACCTTGCTGTTATTTTGCGCCATACTCATCTCCCAGATGTTAAATTATACCTTATATAACCAAGCTTCTCAACATATATCTGGATTTTTATTTTTATCAGTAGAAACAATAAGGGTCGCGTTTATCAAAAATTTTAATGCCTTTACTGTATCCTGCGGCAAGGCATCCGCCGCAGGCATGCCGGATATTACATGCCGCGCATTCCTTCGCGCCCCGGCGATAGCGTTTGGCTGCGCCGGACTCGTATATCTTTGATAGCCTGGTTTTAAAAATATTTCCCAGCGGCGATGAGAATTTCCGGCAGGCATGTACTTCGCCATCGCTAAGCACGGCAAGAAAATTAAATGCCGCGCCGCAGCCGTAACCCGTACAGCCGTCAAAAAGCCGCATTTTGCGCTTCTTTAAAACGATATTTATCAAGTTGTCCTTAAAGCCAATTATGCGATTTTGCCGGGACTTGCTTACGTATTTTTTCAGGAATTCCGCGTATTTCTTTTTATCCGGTAAGTTAAGCGCCGCTCCCTCTCCTGCTGATGAAAGCCGGTTAAAAGTAAAGTAATCGGCATATTTTCTAAGTTTATCCGCCAAGGGAATTACTTCATTAATATTATTTTCAGTCAAAGTGAGCATGACCGCCGATGAAATATTCAACCGGCGCAGAGTTTTAAGAAATTTAAGCGTTCGTCTAAAATGGCCCTTGCCGCGTATTTGATCATTATGCGCGGCCAACCCCTCCAGGCTTACCTGAAAATAGCCCGGCATCTGGATGTCAATAATCTTTACAAGCTCATGCTCGCTGACGGGGTTTCCAAGGATAGACGTAGAAAAACCATAGCCGGATGCTTTACGGTAAAGCCGCTGGAAATGAGGATGAAGAAAAGGGTTTCCGCCGGTGAAGCAAACGTGGCCGCGCACGCGGTATTTCAGGCAAAATTTGCTCAAATCAGCCAGGATTTTTATTCCGCCCGGCAGAGCAAGGCGCGAACGTTTTGTTCTGTCGTAACAATGCCGGCAATGAAGGCCGCAGGCATTGGTGATATGCCACTGCAGGGTAAATGTATCGGCGTAACGCAGCCTATCGGGAATACTTAAATTACGGCCATGCCTTTTGATTTTAGGCAACGGCGAAATCAGCAGGCCTTTATTGACCGCTTTAGCCAGCAATAAATTAACCCGCGACGGTAAAATCATGCGGCGGTATTTTTCCGGCTTAAAACGGCTGCCTTCAGAGGCTATCTTAAGCGCAAGCAGGTCATTAGGCGCAAGCGCCTCAGAATTTATTTTTTTTGTTTTAGGATGTTTCCAGACAGCGCCCCACCCGCGTAATTGGCGATTTTCGCGGGCGGGGCGCGAAATTTCAAGAGTAGGATTAATTGTTGGAATGTTATGCTTCAAAACTATTTTCCACAGGAGCCCTTACCGCATGAACCTTTACCGCAGGAATGCCCCCCTTCTTCCATGCCTTTGTCTCCTCCGGCGCCACAGGAAGCAGTAGCTTTTTTCTCACAGCCGCCAGCCATCAGTCCTATGCTGGCAATAAGCGCCGCGATACTCACCTTGGATAATGCTTTTTTTATCGCCTTTTTTTTCATATCCGCTCCTTTCACAGAAAGTGAAACACCTGCCTATCCTTTAAGGCAGGGTGTACTCACAGAAAGTGAAACACCTGCCAATTATTTTAAATTACACCTTTGCGGTAAAAATGTCAATATAAAACTCTCAAAGGTAGTATGCGGAAAATTGTGTAAATTCGCCTGCTGGCTTGGGCTGATTTTGAGCAGGGCGTAACGCGGGCCGAGCGCCCGCGAAAAATAAGGTCAAGCCAGCGGCCATGTTAATCCGCTATAATTTACACAATTTATTCTACACAACCCTCTCAAAATTCCAGCTTTATCCCGCCGTTTATATTAAAATGCGGCATGGGATAATCCCGGATAACCTGATATTTTTTGTTTAAAATATTGTCTATTTTTAAAAAACAGGTTACGCCATCACTAATTTTCTTTGATATGTTTACGCCCAGCAGATAGAAATTTTTTACCTTAATGGAGTTGGCGGCATCGTGGTAGCGCTTATCGGTAAACTGGCTTTTAAGCTCCACGCAGAGGCCGTTTACATCCGCATATTTTAAGGAAAAATTAAGCTTGTGTTTTGGCTGATAAATAAGGTATTTGCCGCTTTTGTCGTCTTTGGCGCGCACATAGGAGTAATCAAAGGCGGCCGTGAGTGTTTCGGTAATATCCAGATCGCTGGAAAACTCAATGCCGTCAATGACCGCAGAGCCGACATTGGTCGGCTCCCAGACGCCTCCGGACTCAGCCCAGTTAATCAAATCATCGTAATCATTGCGGTAGTATGTAAGGCCGAGCCTAACCCAATCGCCCAAACTGGAATTTATACCAATCTCACCGGTTATGCCTTTTTCCGGCTTTACGTTTGGATTGCCTCTGGCCCAGCCCTCATCCGGCCAGTATAAATCATTAAATGTGGGGGCGCGGAAGGAACGGCTGATTAAAAAGCGCGCGCTTACGTTTTCGCCAACATCATAAAGCGCGCTAAAGGCGGGGCTGATTTCTGTTCCGAAATTGGAATAATCATCCAGCCGCGCGCCAAGATTAAGCTTAAGCTTTTCAGCAAAAAGCCGAAATTTATTTTCCAGGTACCCGGCCCGCACCAGATATTTATGCTTGGCGCTTGTTGTGCTGTCATTAAGGTTGGCGGTATAATCAAACCCACACACCAAATCGTAGACGCCGTAAAATTCCGGGTTAAATTGTATATTAAAACCGCGCGCTTTGGTTGTATGGATATCTTTATTGTCGGCAGTATCAAACATGGAACCCGCGGTATTTTCCAAAAATTCCAGCCGGTCGTAGTTCTGGTATAATTTTGCCGACACGGCAAGCGAATCATTCGCCCGGAAATCCCATCCGGCGTCAATGAAATTCTTTAAAGCGATTTGCTTATCGTCGGAATCGGGGGCGCTCAATGTGCCGGGTGTGCCCAGCCTGCTCCGGTAATATCCGGAGTTAAGGCTCAGTTTGTTATCTATAGTAAAATCGTATGCCAGCTTAAGATTAAAATCTCTTGAAGCAAATTCTGAATTATCGCGATAGCCTTCGGTATTCTCGTATTCGCTATGAAAAAGATAACCCAGCTTACCGGCGCCTCCACCATGGGAAAGGCGTTCAACATAAGTACGGAAACTGCCGAATCCGGAATAAATTTCCGTCTCGCTTTCGCCTTTAGGCGGCGCCTTGGTGATAATATTTATCGTTCCACCCATAGCGCCGGAACCATACATGCTTGAGGCGGGGCCGTGCATTATTTCAACACGTTCTATATCCACCAACGGGATCGAGTTTAATTCCGCCTGTCCGTCCCGCGGGTTATTAATCGGGCGGCCGTCAACCAAAACCAAGACCTGTGCCGCGCTTGAGCCGCGCATACGTATATTCTTTGCCGCTCCCAGCCCGCCGTAATTGCTAATGTTAACCGGCGTAATGCCTTCAATTACCTCTGATAAATCTTCTGCTGATGAATCGCTGATTTGCCGGGCGGTAATTACTTCAATATTACGCGCCGCCCCGCTTGCGGACTCTTCGATCCTGGAAGGCGTAACAACTATACGCTCCAATTCTATATTCTCGGCAAAAACAAAAGCCGTATTCGCTAATAATGCCGAAAAAATCAACACAGTTAAAATATTACGTCTCATTTTATCTCCTTTTCCCCTCGCGTGAAGGTACTGACCTATTCCAATATATTGGAATCGCAAACGATCGACCGGACTACCCGAATAAAACGGGTTTACCGTTGCACGGCAGTATCTGGAATTTTTGAGATATCACCAGAATTTCCTTCGTTTGCCCGGGCCACACTAATCACTTTTTACCAGAATATACAATTACGATTTACTAAAACCAAAATTATGCCGGACTCACCCCCCTTCTAAAATAATCACGCTGAATAAGACAACTATTTCCGCAAGTTCGCTTATGGCGCCTATCGTATCGCCGGTAGCTCCGCCGAATTTACGCCTTAGGCACTTTAGGCATACCCAGGTAAAAGCCGCCGCGGATACAAAAACCAATATCGCCTTTATCCGCCAGGCGATAAAAATAATGCCGAGCGACGACAGGCCGGCAAAGATAAAGATATTCCTATTCATCCCTTTTATAAATAATTTTGCCTTACCCTCGCCTCTGGCATACGGCAAAAAAAACACAGCGCATACTTGCGCCCAGCGGCTTAAAACGCACATTAAAATCAAGGCCGGATACTTGGCGCTGGCTAATGATGAAATAAGCCCTATTTTAATTAACAGCGCCAAAATTAAGCTTAAGGCGCCCATTGTACCGATATTGGAATCACGCATGACCCTGAGCATACCGTCTTTATCTTTTCCGCTGGCAAAAGCATCCACGGTATCTGCCAGGCCGTCAAGGTGTATCGCCCCGGTAAGAATTATCAGTAAGCCAACTAAAAGCGTATCCGCGCAAAAACGGATAAGCCCAAGCTGAGAAAGCAGGCCGTCACAGGCGCAAAGAATAACTCCGAGTAAAAGGCCTACCGCCGGGAAGAAAATCATCGACTGCGCGATATTTTCTTCGGCAACTTCTTTAATTCTTACGGGGATAATGGTTAAAAATTGCAATGCCAGCAAGAACTGCTTCATGATTTTCCTTTTTCCGATACGCCCGCATTTTTAAAAGTAGCCATTTCATTTAATATTTTTAGCGCGGCTTCAATTATGTTTATGCCTAAAGCCGCTCCCGTGCCCTCTCCAAGCCGTAAATCTAGATTTAAAAGAGGTAACAGGCCCATGTGTTTTAAAATTGCCTTCTGCCCCGCTTCAACCGAAGCGTGAGCGCTTATCATATAATCTTTGGTTTTTGGAGAAATCTTAGATGCAATGAGCGCTGCGGCAGTAGAGATAAAGCCGTCTACAGCTACCGGAACGCGCCTGCGAGCTGCCGCCAAAATCACTCCAGCAAGCGCGCCGATTTCAAACCCGCCTACCTTGGCTAAGACATCGATTGCGTCATTTGGATCCGGTTTATTGACGCTCATCGCCTCTTTTATTATCCGGATTTTATTTTTTAGGGCAATATTACCGATTCCGGTGCCATAGCCGGTAATATCTTCAATCTTTTCTTTGGTAAAACACGCGGTTATCGCGCTCGCGCTGGTTGTATTGGCTATGCCCATTTCGCCTGTCCCGGCTATATCTACACCCTTACTGAATTCCTGTTCAAAAATATCTATACCGGCTTCTATGGATTTAACCGCTTCCGCTTTTGTCATTGCCGGGCCTTTTGCCATATTTTTTGTCCCGCGGTTTATTTTTTTGATGATTAATCGCGGATGCGGCTTTAAATCTTCGGCAACCCCTAAATCCGCCACCACAACCCTTGCGCCAACATGCCTTGCCAGGACGTTTATCCCCGCCCCGCCATTTAAGAAATTATAAACCATCTGCGCTGTCACCTCCTGAGGAAAAGCGCTTACCCCTTCCTCAGCCACCCCATGGTCCGCCGCAAAGGTAAAAATGACCTTATTTTTGAGTTCCGGATTTGCTTTTGCGGTAATACCCACGACAAGCTTGGCCAATTCTTCCAGCTTTCCCAGGCTTCCCCGCGGCTTAGTAAGATTATCCAGGCGCTCTTGTGTTTTTGCCATAAGATCCGCATCAAGCCCGGGTATATTTTCAATTACCTCTTTTAATTTTTTCATTTTTTCCCTTTCTATTTTATTTTTACTGCCAATCCGGCAGACATAAAAAATACTTCATCGGATTTTTCCGCCGCTATCATGTTTGCCTTCCCGGCAATATCCCGGAAATTTCGCGCTAATTTATTATCTGGCACAATGCCGAGGCCAACCTCATTGGAAACAATTAACACCTCAGCTTTAATAACAGAAAGCGATAATAATACAGCGTTTATTTGTTCTTCTATTTCCGCGGCGTTTTTTTTCGCCAGCAATAAATTAGAAACCAAAAGCGTCAGACAATCAATAATCAGGCAGTCAAAATCATTACCGATTCTATTAATCAGCGCCGCGATATCTTTCGGCTCTTCAAAGGTCTGCCAGTGCGGCGGGCGCTGGTTTTTATGCGTGGCAATACGCTCTTCCATCTCATCATCTCCGGCTTCTCCGGTAGCAATAAAAGCGGTTTTACTTCCGCGTTTTTTGGCCTCTGCCAGCGCGTAAGTGCTTTTTCCGCTTCGCGCTCCTCCTAAAATAAAAGTAATTTTACCCATATTTACTCTAGCCTAAATAAATCATATTGTTAAACAAATCAACCCGCGGCTTTCCATTTTTATATTCTATAACGCTTACGCTTGCCGACTTCGGTATGTGCTCCCAAAAATTCTTCCTCTTCAGGATATGAGTAATAAATACGCTGATTACTCCGCCATGGCATACTACGGCGATGTTTTTATTCAGATTGGAACAGACGATATTCTGAAACGCTTTGACTACCCGCTTTTTAAATTCCGAAAGCTTCTCGCCGCCCGGTGCGTGATTCTTGTACGGGTCTTTTAACCATTTCTTATACGGAGCGCCGAGATTTTTAAGAATTTGCTTATGCGTCATTCCTTCAAAAATTCCGAAATGGATCTCTCGTAAACCAGCCTTTTTTTGTATTTTACCGCGCGGGAAAAGAATCATAGCGGATTCAACGGCGCGTTTTAAATCGCTTGTGTAAATTTTATCCACTCTCTCCCCTTTTAGGCGGCCGCGCAGCTTTTTTGCCTGGCGCCTTCCTTTTAGGTTCAAGCCAATATCGGTATGGCCGCAATAACGCTTATTCAGGTTCCATTCGGTCTGGCCATGGCGTATAAGAATAAGCCTTGTTATCATGCTTTCTCCTTAGGGCAAAGCAAAACATACGGATTGCCGCTTATCGGATTTTTATCCACCACCACCACGGTTTTATATACAGCTTCTATATTTTGGTATGTAAGCACTTCTTCAGGCGAACCCTGTTTAAAAATCTTTCCCCCATTAAGCAGAACGATGCGATTACAATATTCTCCTGCCAGATTAAGGTCGTGCAGTACGGTTACAATCGTAAGGTTGGCAAGGCGCCTGGATTTAGCTAAAAGATCCATAATCTGGACTTGATGCGCGATATCCAGATGCGAGGTGGGTTCATCCAAAAAAATAAGCAGTGGTTCCTGGGCAAGCGCGCGGGCGATAATTACGCGCTGGCGTTCTCCTGAGCTAAGCTCATCCATGTAATCGCCTTCTAAATGGGCGATATCGGTCATCTTCATGGCATCGCGCGCTATTCTAAGATCATTTTTACTTTCGCTCTCAAGCCGCCTTAGGTGCGGTATTCTGCCCATCAACACAATTTCTAAAACACTGAATGAAAAATTTATTATGGTATCCTGCGGGACAAACGCCGCCTCTTTAGCAAAATCCTTTAATTTTATAGAGGAGATATCCCTGCCGCCAAAAATAATTTCTCCTTTATGGGGGCGTAATATTTTACTCAATAGGCGCAAAAGGGTAGTTTTTCCGGAACCGTTCGGCCCGATAATCCCGACAAAATCCCCTTTATTCACAGATAAGGAAACATCTTTTAATACTGATTCCCTCTCATAGCCTCCAAAAAGATTATTAATCTCTAATAACGGATGCATTTAAATTTTTTCGCTCCTTCTCAGTAATATTATAAATATCGGCGCCCCAACCATTGCCGTGATTACCCCAATCGGCACCTCAAGCGGCGGATAAATAACGCGCGCGATAATATCGCATAAAATCATAAAGATTGCCGCTCCTAAGCAAGTTACCGGTATAAGCACCCGGTGATTCGGCCCGCACAAAAGGCGCATCGTATGCGGGGCGATCAAGCCCACAAACCCGATTACCCCGCAGACGCAAACAAGGCTGGCGGTAATTATTGATGTGGTGAAGATAAGGATTTTTTTCGTCTGCTCGGCATTTATGCCTAAATGCATCGCTTCTTCTTCTCCTATGCTAATCGCGTTTAAATCCTGGGCAAATAAATAAATAACCAATACGCCCGCAAATACAATAATTGATACAATTAGCAAGAGGCGCGCGTCATAAACCTGAAGGCTCCCCCACAGCCACCAGCTCAGGCTGCGCAATACTTCACTGCCCGAGATGGAAACCAAAAAAACAATTATCGCTGAAAACGCCACGGAAACAATAACCCCGGAAAGAATAAGCGATTCCTGGCGGATGCGGTTATTTTGCCGGGCAAGGTTATAAACAATAAAGATGCTCAATGCCGCCCCAAGAAAGGCGAATAACGGAAGCCATCTGCTGGCTATACCGCAAATTAAAGCAATTACCGCTCCCAACCCTGCCCCGCTGGAGGTCCCCAATAAATACGGCTCTGCCAAAGGATTACGCAGTATTGCCTGAAGCGCGATACCCGATACGGCAAGCCCTGCCCCGCAAGACAAAGCCGCGAATATCCGTAAGGCGCGCAGGTATAAAATCGGCATATACGCCCTGCTTAAAAGTTGGCGGATTCCTAAATCAGCAGGGCCTTTCAAAACACCGATAATAATGGCCGCAAATAAAATAAAAAATAAAAGCGCTATTTTTAACTTCAATCGATTATTCATTCGGGCGTATTCTCCGGTAAATTTCCAGTATTGCCTCTGCTATGCGCGGCCCGGGACGCAATAATATATTCGGGTCAATATCATTATATACCCGGTTATTCCTAACCGCGGATATCCCCCCCCACCCCAGGCGCCCTTTTACGATTTCAACCGGCGTTTTTTTATCCATGTAAGCCAGGATGATGTAATCCGGATCCCGGCGGATTACCTCCTCGGCGCTAAATATACTATAAGGACGCTTAACATCAAAGGCGATATTGCGCCCGCCGGCAATTGAAATAAGCTCATCCACAAAAGAGCCTGAACCGGCGGTTGATAAGGGGCTGTGCCATATCTCAATAAAAACTTTCGGCCGGGTTTCGCGCGCGATAACGGCTGTTTTAGAAGCAATATCCGATACTTCTTTTTTTATCCGCTCAACCAGCATCTTTGCCTGATTGAATTTTCCTGTAATTTCACCTATCTCAAGAATAGACTTCATAAGGGTATCTATTGTTTTAGGATCCGACACATAGACATTCAAGTTTAAACGCTTAAGGCCGGCAACTGCCTCCGCTTGTTCCAATCCGGTACAAAACACATAGCTTGGTTTTAATAAAAGTATTTTTTCAATATTCGGCTGGCTGAAAGTCCCTACTTTTTCTTTAAGGCCGGCAGCCTCCGGGTAGTCACAAAATGAGCTTACCGCGGCAATTTCACTGTCCAGCCCAAGAGCAAATAAAATTTCCGTAGTTGATGGGGCAAGAGAAATATAACGCGGTGAATCAGCGGCTGTTGAAGACTGATGAATTAAAAATGACAATATGGCCGCGATAAAAATTTTTAATCGAATGTTAAACATGCCGGCTTCAGTATTCCGTCTCTCATTAAAAAACCCTTGACGTATAATGTCAAGAGTTGCACCCAAATATTGCTTGGCCCTTCCGCGAGGATATATGAGTTTGAAAGCTTTATAAACTCAATAATTTCCTAAATATAGGCAGGTCTTCTGGCTTCCCCGCTCTTTTAGCGGCCTTCCCATCCCGATGCTTCGAAACAGTGGCAAATAATGCTAAAAGAGTTTCCGCCAAAAATCTAGGCGGACGGGGTTACAGCGGCGGGACCGCTCCTGACTAAATCCCGCCCTTCCTTTATATTCTAATGCGAAACGCTAGGAAGGGCGGGGTAAACAGGATTCCCTATAACCTATATTATTATTAAATTGTAAGCTATTTTATACTATTTTTAACCCCGGATGTCAATAATTATTTAAAATTCAATCCCTTTTCTTGCTTTCATGCCTTTTTTATAATAATGCTTTACTTCTTTTATTTCGCTGACTAAATCAGCAAGCTTAATAATTTCAGGATGGGCGCAGCGTCCGGTTAAAACCAGCTCTACATTAGCCGGTGTTTTTTTAATCAGCTCCGCCAGCTCTTTTACGTCAATAAGCCCAAATTTTACGGCAAGATTAATTTCATCCATTATCACCAGGCCGGATTTTCCGCTTAAGACAAACGCGGATATCTTCTTTAAACCGCGTTGTGCGGATTTCGCGTCTTTTTTGTCCGGAACGCCTTTTATAAAACGCCCCCTGCCAAACTGTTCAACCGTAATGTTTTTTATCTTCTTTGCTGCTTTTATTTCGCTGAACGCTCCCCTTTTGATAAATTGGGTAAAATAAACTTTAAGCCCGGCGCCCGCGGCCCGCAGTGCCAGGCCCAATGCCGCCGTAGTCTTCCCTTTTCCATTGCCTGTATATATGTGTATCATTGCGATATCGCGTTATAAGTGGTTATGCCTAAGGCGCAAAGCGAAGAAACGATCAGCCCCGATATAATTACGCCCAGTATTATAGCCATTAAGGCGTACCTGAATTTTATCTTGAATAATGAAGCCGCCACCACCCCGGTCCAGGCGCCGGTAACAGGAAGAGGGATTGCCACAAATAAGGCCAACCCCAAAGCTTCGTATTTTTGTACCGTATCCGCTTTTCGTTTAGTGCGCTCGAAAAGCCAGTCAAAAAATTTTGACCATACTTTAAATCTTCGCAATCGAAGCGAGACAGGCTCAAGAAAAAAAAGCGCGGGTATGATAAAAGAGATATTACCCAATACCGAAAGCCAAAATGCCTTGCTAAAACCCATGCCGTAATGCAGCGCCAAAGGTATCGCCCCCCTTAATTCCGAGACCGGAAGCGCGCCTACAAGCATAACGATATATTCCTTAGGAACATCTTTTGCCCATGCCTGAATGTGGTTAATCATCTTTATATCCGTATTTTCCGATCAAAGGCACAAATGAACAGCCGCAAATCAATTCATATGTTATCTGCCCTTTTTTCTTTCGTATTCGAGTAAGCTCCTGGCTGAAGACGCCGCCCACAGGCATAACCAATATTCCGCCTTCTCCTAACTGCTCAATTAAGGGCTGAGGCACCATGCCTGCCGCCGCGGTTACGATAATTTTCTGGTAAGGCGCGTTATCCTCCCAGCCAAGCGTGCCGTCACCAAGTTTAGTAAAAATATTGGCGATATCTAATTCCCGAAATATATTTTTTGCCATACGCAGTAAATCTTCTTTGCGCTCAACCGTATAAACGGCAGTACAGAGCCCGGCGAGAATCGCGGCCTGGTATCCGGAACCGGTGCCGATCTCCATGACTTTATCAGCGGCATCCAGGTTCAGACATTCGGTCATAAGGGCAACCATATACGGCTGTGAAATAGTTTGCCCGCTGCCTATGGGAAGCGGACAATCATCATAACTGTCATTCTGATGATAACGCGGCACAAATTTATGGCGGGGAACATTACGAAACGCGCTAATTACCCGTTCATCTTTTATGCCGCGGGCGATAATTTGACGCTCTACCATTAAATCGCGCATCCGCTCAAAATCCATGCATCCGGCCCCTTTCATTTTATAAAAAACAGGGCTAAATAAGTCCTGATGAAACGCAACGTATCCAATATGGGATGGATTTGGCTTTTGCTGCCTTTATAGATCGTTTCGATTGGCACCGACTCAATTTTATAGCCTATCTTGGCCGCTTTAATCAATATCTCCGATTCCATGTCATAGCGAGAGGTATAAAGAACGACATTTTCCAATACCTTTCTTTGTATAAGCCGGAATCCGCACTGTGTATCCGGAATCTTCTGTTTGGAAGCATGAGATATTATCCATGACATAAACCTATTGGTTACTATGCGCGAAAGCGGCATATTCTCCGTATTGCGCATTCGGTTGCCTATGACGATGTCGGCTAATGTTTCTTTTTGAATATTTATGAAATTTATTATTGACCCGGGGTCATGCTGGCCGTCGGCATCGATGGTGATTGCCGTTTCATAATCTGAATTTAAAATATATTCAAACCCGCGCTTTAACGCCGCTCCCTTGCCGCAATTTCTCCCCTGTTTTAATACAACCGCGCCGTTTTTTAAAGCAATGTCAACAGTATCGTCGGTCGAACCGTCATCAACAACCACGATGCTCAATCCCAAAGATTTTAATTTATTAAGTAAGGGGCCTATTCCTTCCGACTCATTGTAGGCCGGTATTATTATACAAACTTTATCCATAAGATCCCTTTAGTCACAAACATCCAGCGATAACGGCTCCCAAAACTTACGAAATATCAGCCATTGATCGGGATTGGCTTTAATATATTCTTTAATAACCGATATATATTTCTCTGTAAGCGAATTTACGTCTTGTTCATAATCTCCGCTTGGGTCAATCTCGAATGGGCCCTCATATATAAACCGTAATTTATTATTTTTCTGCCGCAGAAGGATGCCAAGCAGTAAAGGCGCCCCGGTTTTAATAGAAAACGCGGCCGGCCCCCTGGGTATAGTAGTCAGCTTGCCGAATAAATCTATCTTAATGCCGGAATTGGTAAAATCCCGGTCCCCAACTAAGGCCAAAAGCTTATTTTTCTTGAGCGCGTATAAACATCTGGGCGCGGCCTGCCCCAATGGAATAACCTCCATTCCTTTCTTTTCCCGCTGCCCGGTAAAAAACTTGTTGATCCTCTTATCCCGGTGTTTTAGGGCAACGCATGCGATGGGATATTTAAGCATAGCCATGGCAATGCCGCCAAATTCCCAATTCGCCATATGCGCCGAAACAATCAATACGCCATTCTTTTTCAAAAGCGCCTTATCTACTTTTTCCAGCCCTTCAATTGAAAGATTTTTTTGAATATACTGCTTATCCACGATGGAAAAACGAAAAAATTCCACCAGATATTTGGCGAAATTACGAAATAAACTACGGCAATTTTTCTCAATGGCCTCATTCGATGCCTCGGGGGCAATAGCGCGAAGATTTTCCATAACGGCCATGCGGTCGCGCTTTGAAATCAGGCGGTGCAAATCCGCCAAAAAAACGGCTATTCCATAGGTAATTTTTAACGGCAGGGCCACAACCACCAATTGGCCAAGGCGATAAAGCAGATACTTAGACATTTTTTAAGATAAGGCGCGCAACATCAAGAGCGGCATTAGGCCTGGCGATTAATTCAATATTATGCTGTATCTGGGTGTATTTTTCATGATTAGCAAACAAGTCTCCGATTATACTGCAGATATGAGCGGTACCTTTTGCCTTAAACGCCGCGTTATTCATTAATAAGAAGTTTGTATTGTTCTCTTCCTGCCCTGGAATAGGGCTTATGATAATCGGTATTATTTTTTTTGCCAATGCTTCTGACATAGTCAGGCCGCCCGGCTTAGAGATAACTACCGAAGAAATAGACATAAGGTCAAAAATATTATTGACATAGCGCAACACAAGTATGTTTTTTTCGCGGCGCTTGCGCCTAAGCGACTTATAAAGTTTTTCATTGGTCCCCGTAACCACAATTACCTGCAGCCCCGTATCCATTTTATCAAGCTTGCGGATTATCGTCTTTATCGGGCCCAGGCCTTGCCCTCCCCCCATAACCAGCACAACGGGCAGAGATAAATCAATGCCAAGCTCTGAAGCGATTTTCCCCTTATTTCTCTGGACGCTGAAAATCGGGTCAATCGGTATGCCGGTTAATTTTATCTTCTCCGGAGATATGCCTAAGGCAATAAACTTTCTGCGCGCCTCGTCACTGGCTACGGTATAATAGTCAATGTTGTCATATACCCAATAGGCATGGGGTAAAAAATCGGTCATCACCCCGATCAAAGGAACGTCCAGATTATACATCTTCTTATAATCAGCAAACATCCCGCAGGGAAAGGCCTGCGTACAGGCGATGACATCCGGTTGGAATTTGTCAAAAAGTTTCTTAATTTTTTTGGAATTGAATTTATGGATAATATCTTTGGCTTTTCTCGTGCGCGCGACAACCTTGGGGTTGTCATAAAGGTATTCCCATATCCGGGGCATAAGCTTAATTATGCTGTTATAGAGCTTATTGATTACTTTTTCCGAGTGCGGGTTTGTGTAATGGAACAAATTAATGCCCAATACGTTACAGGATGGGTCCAGAAGTTTGAGCGCCTTGGATACGGCCTCAGCGGCGCTGCGATGGCCGGAAACCTCGGAAATATAAGCGATTAAAATATTTTTAGCCATAATGCGCTATATTAACATATTTATTTCCGATAAGCAACTATTTAGTAGGGTGTTTTGGCCTTGTTTGGAGCAGAGCGTACGCGGGCAGTAATTATTTAGCGCATTTGGAAGGCGTAAGATCGATATGCAGTGAATGCGAGAAGATTACGAAGAAAAGCTTATCGTCTTTTACCGTATATAAACTTCCCTTAATACGGCAGAGGAACTTTTCCTTGCTTGTGCGGGAATCTTTGCATTTGAGGACATATAAGCGCGGCAGAAGGTTATATTTTTCAGCATCATTAGACTTCTTAACGATATAGACGAAGTTTCTCCGAATCCTTGTGACTACCCCGTTTTGCTCCATTACTTCGGAAGTAGTCAAAATTTTTCTCCGTCTACCGCTGGACGTTAAGTTTTTAAATACCAGGTCGCGCATTTTACACCCCAAAAATATGAAGCCGGGCCATCCCTTTAATCCACTCCTTCAAGCCCGGCTATTTTCTCCTCCATGGCTGGTGGGAGTCTATTAATCTGCTTTCCATTAAAGTATAACATCTGTAAATGCTGATTCAATACATAACCTGTTGGTTTTGTAAGCGTTTACACATACATATCATAAAGTAATAGAAATAAAGGAGATAGAGGAAAATACCGTAAAAACAGCTTCAAGAAAATAAAGAAAAAGGGTGTTTTAAGGCTTGCGAGACTTTAGAAGGTTTTTTAATGGATTGAAGGGCTGGAATTTATGTTCTTTTTTGTCTAACAGGCGACGGATATTAGACTTATGACGATATAGGATAAAGACAGAGAGAACGATTGATAAAAAAATAAGCTCAACCGGCCCGCTTAAAAATATCAGCAACAGGGGGAATAAAATTGCCGCTGCAACAGATGCCAGAGAAACAAATCCGCTGAAAAAAAACACAATCAACCAGCTTAGTACCGTAAACAACAAGCATAGGCGTAAAGAATATACACCTAAGGCAAGCCCAATGAGCACGCCAAGGCTGGTAGCTACCCCCTTGCCTCCCTTAAACTTCAGAAAAATCGTCCAATTATGCCCGCAAACCGCGGCAATGCCTAAGATAATACGTAAGGCCAATATTGATATTACGCCTTCTGAGGGCATAAAATAATCCGCGACTACAACAACGGTAAAAAAACCCTTTAAAATATCAAGCGCCAGGGCAAGCGTACCGAGTCCAGCGCCTAAAACACGAAAGGCATTTGTCGCGCCGATGTTTCCCGAACCGAGCCGGCGGATATCTATTGATTTTATCCTGCCTAAAATATAGGCAAAGGGAATAGAGCCGATAAAATAGCTAACTATTATGCTTAAAATTATTTTTAACATCTATCGCGCTTAAAATTAAGACACCTTTTCGCAAGTAGTCGATGCCGGAAACAATCGTAAAAAATACGGCTATTACCCATACCACGTTGACGAATTTAAAGCGCATGATAAATAAAATAATCGTCAGCATCTGAAAAAAAGTAGTAAATTTTCCAAACGCCGATGGCTTCACATTCAAGTCTTCGCGCATGAGATAAATAATTATTGCCCCTAAAAGTATAATTACATCGCGGCTGATTATCACCAGTACCACGCCTAACGGCAGAAATACTCCGGGGTATATGTCATTTTTGATGTATAAGCAGAGAAATGAACTGATTAAAAGCAGTTTATCGGCCAGGGGATCAACGATTGAGCCGAATTTAGTCTTTTGCTTTTTGACCCGCGCGATATAACCGTCAATAAAATCGGAAACAACTGCCAATAAAAAAATCCCCAAAGCGATAAATCTCAGAAAATCTCTTTGGGGGCTATAGTATAAAACCGCGGAAAGAAAAAACGGTATACTGATGATACGGAAAATTGAAACTTTATTGGCGAAATTCACCCAGCCCTTCCTTTCCACTCTAAGCCTAATCTCTTAGGAAGGATAGGGCTTCTTCCTCCATCCTTCCTTACACTGCCATTATTTTTCTAAATCTTTTAATTCTACGCCATGTTCCGGGCAATAGAGAGTCCCCGCAGGAAAACGCTTGCCGTCAACAGGGCAAAATTTCGCGTCTACCTGTTCTCCGATTAAAGCGCCTGCCGCTGCTCCTCCCAAACCGCCTATAACAGCGCCTTCAGTAGTATGGCCTGACTGGTGTCCGATAATCGCGCCTATGCCCGCGCCGGTGGCTGCGCCGATACCCGCCCCCTTTTGTGTAGTTGAGCATCCGCAGACGGTAAATAAAAAACAAAACATAACCGCAAACGCGCCGTATTTCATGCTGCACCTCCTTATTTTTTTGCCTTTAGCCAATTTTTTATCTCTTATAAATTATAGCCTGTATGAGATTTTGTCAATTATTTTATTAAGCGCAGCCTGTTTGGCGGCCAATAGATAACAAAAGCATTACCGATTAAATATTTTTTCGGTACAAAACCCCAAAATCGGCTGTCATGGCTGGAGCCGCTGTTGTCCCCCAGGACGAAATAACTGTCTTCAGGAACCTGTATTTTTTCCCCCTCACTGCCGTAAGGCCCGCGGTTATAATAAAACCTGCTGGTAATCCGGGGGTCATCTACAACCCGGCCATTGACATAAATCTTGCCGTCTTTTATTTCTATAGTCTCTCCGCCTAAGCCGATAAGGCGTTTTATGAAATCGCGTTTTTTATCTACGGGGTATAAAAAAACGATGACATCTCCGCGCTTCGGTTCGGATACCGCCGGTAAACTGAAGCCTGTAAAAGGAATTTTTGCTCCGTACCAGAATTTGCTGACCAAAAGCATATCGCCCTCTTTTAACGTGGGGCGCATAGATCCCGTAGGGATTTTAAAAGCCTGAACCACAAAAGCGCGGATAATCAAAAAAAGCACTAAGGCGAATATCCCGGCGTCAAACCACTCTTTGGATATCCTCTTTATTTTCTCTTTTTCCATGTAAGTTATACGCGTAAAGCCGCCAGAAATGCTTCCTGCGGAATTTCCACGCTCCCGAATTGTTTCATGCGTTTTTTACCGGCCTTCTGCTTTTCCCATAACTTTCGTTTACGGGTAATATCTCCACCGTAACATTTGGCAGTAACATTCTTGCCTACCGGGCGCACGCGCTCAGCGGCAATTATCTGGCTTCCGATAGCCGCCTGAATGCTTACTTCAAATAATTGACGGGGAATTAGTTCTTTAAGCTTGCCGACCAGCGCCCTGCCTTTTAACTGCGCCTTTTCCTTATGCACAAGGCAGGAAAACGCATCGCATATCTTTTTATTGATTAATATATCCAAACGCACTATATCAGCAGGAAAATAACCTTCAAATTCATAATCCAGGGAACCGTATCCGCGCGTAAGGGACTTTAGTTTATCATAAAAATCCACGATTATTTCCGATAACGGGATATCGAATATAACCTTTACACGGTTTTCGGTTAAATATTCGCTCGTATCGTAAATCCCCCGCCTGTCTTTAGCTAGTTCGCATACCGAGTTTAAAGACTCGGTAGGAATTAACATATACGCTTTCACGTACGGCTCTTCACACTCGGCTATCTCAAAGCTTTCAGGAAACTTAGCCGGATTATCCACCTTCAGCTCATCGCCCGTTTTTTTCTTAATCATATAGGCGACATTTGGCGTGGTTATGACAAGATTAAGGTCGTATTCCCGTTCAAGGCGTTCCTGGACTATTTCCATATGCAACAGGCCAAGAAAACCGCAGCGAAAACCATGCCCGAACGAAATAGAGCTTTCAGGCTCATAGACAAAAGAGGCGTCTGAAAGTTTTAATTTCTCCATCGCCTCGCGTAGATTAGAAAAATCTCCGGAATTAACCGGGTATATCCCGCAGAATACAAGCGGTTTCATTTCTTTATATCCGGCCAAAGGGCTCTTTGCCGGATTATCAGCTCCGGTAACTGTATCTCCGACCATCACATCGCTTGCCGCGCGTATATTAGCAATAAAATAACCAACCTCGCCTGCCGTGAGCACATCAGTAACCTGCGGTTTTAAATCCTTAACCACGCCGATTTCCTCTATGCGATAACGGGAATTTTTCTGCATCATGATAATTGTATCATTGGCACGCAAGGTGCCGTTTACCAGCCTCAGGTAAACAATAACGCCGCGATAGACGTCAAATACAGAATCAAACACTAGGGCCTGCAGCGGCAATGAAGCATCCCCTCCGGGAGGCGGGATATCGCTGACTATCCTTTCAAGAATTTCATCAATAGCAACCCCCTCTTTTGCCGAAGCCAGGATTAGATCCTCCTCTTTGAACCTGAGCATATCAACAAGCTGCCGCTTAACACCGGGCAGATCAATACTCGGCAAGTCTATCTTATTTATTACGGGAATAACGGATAAGTTATGTTCCTTGGCGAGATAGAAATTTGCCACGGTCTGCGCCTCTATGCCCTGAGAAGCGTCAACTACCAATAAGGCGCCTTCGCACGCGGCGATTGATTTTGATACCTCGTAAGTAAAATCAACGTGGCCCGGGGTATCAATAAGATTAAAAATATAATTTTTTCCGTCTTTGGCCTTATATCCGATACAGGCGGCAGATGCCTTGATTGTAATGCCCCGCTCGCGCTCCAGGTCCATATCATCCAGCATCTGGCTTCTTAATTGCCTTCTGTCAATAGAGCAGGTCCGCTCTATCAGGCGGTCCGCCAAAGTTGACTTTCCGTGATCGATATGCGCGATGATAGAAAAATTACGAATTAGTGATTTGTCCATATGCTATATCGTATAACGACGCGGGGTTGCGTAACTCGAATCGTTGGCCGTTTTTCGTCTATCGATATTTGATTTATTTTTTACGATTAGCGATTGACACTTTACGTTTCCAGCCACACAACCGTTCAACGTATTATTTTTAATATCCGTTCCACCACTTCCTCTATCGTTAAATCTGTCGTATCTATATATACGGCGTCCGCGGCCTGCTTAAGCGGGCCCGCCTCTCTATTTGAATCAATATTATCGCGCCTGCTGACATTCCGCTCTATTTCCGTTAGCGTTACGGCATACTTGCCTTTTATTTCGTCATAGCGCCGCCTCGCCCTTTCGCCAGGCGCGGCATCCAGAAAAAATTTAAAATCGGCATCCGGAAAAACAACCGTACCGATATCGCGGCCTTCAAGAATAACGCCGCCTCCCTTCCCCAGCATCTGCTGCTGTTTTACCATTATCTTTCTTACCTCTTTGATTTTGGCAATATCGGAAACGGCCGCGTTTACTTCCTTAGAACGAATTTGTTCCGTGACGTCTTTATCATTAAGCATCACTATAAGGCCGTTGTTATTTCTCTTTAGCCCTATACGTGAATTGGCGGCAATTTCGCTAACTTGCTCCGCATTAGAAGGATCAATTCGATTATTTAAAACATTCAGAGTAACCGCTCTATACATCGCTCCGGTATCTATATAAAGAAGCTTCAATTTTTCGGCCAGAAATTTAGCAATAGTGCTTTTCCCTGAGCCGGCTGGCCCATCAATCGCGATAATTAAGCTCTTGCTCATTCATTAACCTTGTTTAAAAAAGTATCCCGTTTAAATTTAGCTTTTTTGATCACTTGAATAATGCGTTTGGAATCCCCGCTTTTAAGTAATTTTAAAAACTTATCAAAGTGCGTTTGAAATTTACCGGCTGATTTAAGAATAGCGGCGCGGTTGCTGATAAATATATCCGCCCAGACCAAAGGGTCCGACGCGGCAATACGCGCAGCATCTCTTAACCCGCTTGCGGCATATCTCAAATCAACGGCCGGTATCGATTCCAGAAGGTTAAAGGCAATCAAATGCGGAAGATGGCTGGTAAAGGAAGTGATTTTATCATGCGCCGAAGGCGTCAAAAAACTCACTCGCGATCCAAGCGCAAGCCAGAAAGATTCCAACCTGCGGATATTTTTTTTGCTGTTCGCTTTCAAGGGAGTTAATACGCATAATGATTTTTCAAAAAGCCCTCCATTAGCGTTATCAATCCCGCTTTTTTCTGAACCTGCCAAAGGATGGGCACCTATAAAATCAGCGCCTTTAGGCAAAATCATGCCTGCTGATTTAACAATCTCCGATTTTGTACTGCCGACATCGGTTATTATCGTCCCGGGTGCGATAAAAGGTTTTATCTTTGAAAGCGTATTAATTATTATATTAACCGGAGAGCATAATATTATAAGCTCGCAATCGCTCAGCGGCTTAAAATCACAAAAGCCATCGTCAATTGCTCCCGCCTTCTTCGCTTTATTAATCGTTTTTTTTGTGCGGGATATTCCGATTACCCGGGATGCTATGCCGCGTTGCCTGATAGCCATACCCAAAGACCCGCCAATCAAACCAATGCCGACTATCGCGACTTTTTTAAATAATCTTGCCATATTTTTTTGAAATAGCGATGCCTGCCGGCTTCGCCGTTAACTATCACACTTCTCTGCCTACGGCCTTGGCCACTGCCGCGAGTTCTTTTATCAACTGTGAAAATTTTTGCGGCAATAATGACTGCGTGCCGTCAGAAAACGCCTCCTCCGGCCGGTTATGCACTTCGATAATCAAGCCGTCACAGCCGGCGGCAAGCCCTGCTTTGGCAAGCGGGGCGACCAAATTCCACTTTCCGGCCGCATGAGACGGGTCAATTATTATCGGCAGATGGGATAATTGTTTTACCGCAGGGACAGCGGAAACATCAAGAGTATTGCGCGTAAAATCCTCAAACGTGCGTATGCCCCGCTCGCAAAGTATCACATCAAGATTGCCCTGTGATAATATATACTCGGCGCTCATCAGTAAATCCTTTACCGTAGAAGATAACCCGCGCTTAAGCAAAACAGGCTTTCTGGTCATCCCAACCTCTTTTAACAAGGTAAAATTCTGCATGTTGCGCGCGCCTATCTGTAATATATCGGCATATTTTTCAACCAGGGTTACGTCTCTGGCGTCCATAACCTCAGTAACTACCGAAAGGCCGAATTCATTCGCGGCATCCCTAAGATACTTCAGGCCCTCTTCTCCCAGGCCCTGGAAGCTATACGGCGAAGTCCTTGGTTTAAAGGCGCCCCCGCGCAGCACGTCTGCTCCGGCGGCTTTGACCGCTTTGGCAATTTCAAAAATACTTTCACGGCTTTCTACCGAACAAGGACCTGCCATAATCACGATTTTTTTTGATCCGATAACGAGATCATCTTTAATTTTAATAACCGAATTTTCTTTTTTAAATTCGCGCGATACCAGTTTATAAGGGGCAAGAACCTGTAAAACTTTATCAACGCCGGGAAAAACTTCAAGCGGCGTTACCCTCAAGACATCCTCCGGCCCTATTACACCGATAAGGGTACGCTCAACCCCCGTAGACAGAACAGGTTTTAAACCCAATTTGGTTATCCGCTCAACAATATGTTCTATCTCCGCCTGCGTGGCATTCGCTTTAAGAACAATAATCATGCTTCCCCCGCTTAAAAATACTTATAATAGTTTTTTAAATACTTCAATGAATTTCCTGTTCTCACCCGGTTTACCGATTGTTACTCTTATATAATTATTCAGGCCGTACTGCTCCATGTCCCGCACGATAACGCCATAACGCAGCATTTCCCTGAATACCGTAACCGTGTTCTTCGCTACTTTTATTAAAATAAAATTAGCGGCGCTTGGAATATATGCAACCCCAAGCCTATCCAGCGCGTCATAAAGGTATTTTTTCTGGGCCAGGGTTATTTTACGCGCGGCACTGACATGGCCGGTATCGGAAAGCGCGGCAGCTGCCGATGCCTGAGCGATGCTGTTGACATTAAAAGGCGGCCGGACCCGCTCCATAAATTTAGTTAAACACTCCTCTGCCACGGCATATCCTATACGCAGCCCTGCCATGCCGTAAACTTTCGAAAACGTGCGTAGTATGATTACGTTTTTTTTATTTAGATAGCAGAAGGTATCGGGAAAATCAGGCGCGTCTACAAATTCATTGTAGGCCTCGTCAAAAACAACGATTACATTTGCGGGCAAGCCTGTTAAAAATTCCCTTACTTCGCCCGCGTTAACATATGTACCCGTAGGGTTATTCGGATTCGCGATGAAAATAACTTTGGTCTTGGCGGTTATCTTTTGCTTAATTGCCTTAAGGTCATATTTAAAACTTTTAAGCGGAACGGTTATCACGCGGCGTGCGTTAATTTTGGCAACAATTTCATATTCCAGGAAACTTATTTTGGAAGTTATTATTTCTTCGTCCTGCTCAACAAATGTCTTGATTATTACATCTATCAACTCATCGGAGCCGTTTCCAAAAACAAAATTACCCGGCTTAAGGCCGAATTTCTTGGACAATTTTTGCCGTAGGTAAAAACAGCTTCCTTCCGGATAACGGTTTATCTCTGAAATGCTTCTTTTTATGGCGTTTTTTACTCTGAAAGAAATAAGCGGGCTTTCATTAGAAGCAAGCTTTATGACTCGTTTTAATCCTAATTCTCTTTTTACTTCGTTAATCGGCTTACCTGATTTATAAGCAACGAGATTACGGATATTTCGTCTGGCTAAATTTTTCATATATTAACGCTGAAAAGCGCAATTTCCACCCACTTGAGAACAGATACTGCCATTTATTAATTGTCCGGGGCGAGGATCATTAGCCGTACCCCTGATTAATCCGTCAGTAATCCTAACGTACATAAATCTGCCTGCTTCAACCCCTTGCTCCCTACGGGCAAATGGAATAATTGCCACATTATCCGGGTCATTGCCTGCTGCCCCGCCGGGGGAACAGCCGCATCCCCAGTCTGCGCCATAGCTCCAATTAGTAGTGTCTATGACCTCAATATTTAGAAGCGCCCAATTTGCCGTTTTGGCAGCCGCGGCAGCGTTGATATCCACGCCGACGAAATTTCCGTACTCCGCCTTAAAAATCTTTTCCGCCCCCCGGATAGACATTAATACTGCTTTCGCTTCTTTAAACTTCGCCTCTTCTACAGCGTTGTAGAACGATGGCACAGCCAAGCCGGCTATGATAGCGATAATAAATACAACTATCATCGCCTCGATTAGGGTAAAGCTTTTTTTAACACGCGCTATCTTTAAAAATTTATTCATCTTTAATCAATGGAAGGATATGAGCCAAGAACGCGCAGATAAGTCGCCTGGCGGCTTAACGCATCCACGGCACTTTTAACATTTTTATCCCGCATGTGCCCTTCAAGATCAATAAAAAAATAATAATCCCAGGCCTTTCTTTTGGAAGGGCGGGATTCTATTTTCGTAAGATTAATTTTATATTTCTTAAACGGGGCAAGCATTTCCTGAAGCGCTCCGACTTTATCTTTGATTGAGAAAGCGATTGATGTCTTATCTTTGCCGGTGGCGCCGGATTCATTTTTTCCGACAACCAGAAAACGTGTTATGTTGTGCTTTGTATCCTCTATGGAAGCGGCAACAAGCGCGAGTTTATATACCTCTCCGGCAAGCCGGGATGCGATACAGGCGGAGTTTTTCTCTTTAGCGGCAATTTCCGCGGCACGGCTGGTACTGGAAACCTCTATCAGTTCTGCATGAGGCAGGTTGGCACGTAACCAAAAACGGCACTGCCCGAATACCTGCGGGTTGGAATAAATTTTCTTGATCTGCGGCAATTTATAGCGCGAAAGCAGATTATGCGATACGGAAAGCTTGATTTGCGCGCAAATACTCAAAGAAGAATCCACCAGCATATCCAGCGTATGATTAATCGCGCCTTCAATGGAATTTTCAACCGGAACAACGCCATAATCAGCCAAGTCCTGCTCAACATTAATAAACACATCGCTTATCGTATGCGCCGGTAAGTACTTGACTGATGAGCCGAATTTTTTTAATGATGCTAAATGAGTAAAAGTAGCCTCCGGGCCCAAATACGATATGCGCATGGATTTTTCCAAAGACAGGCTAGAGGACATTATTTCACGATAAATCGCTTCCAGGCTATTGGAATTTATCGGCCCTTTATTCAAATGCCGCAGGCGCCTGATAATTTTACTTTCTCGTTCCGGAGAATAAACAGGGTATTTTTTTTGCGCCTTAAACTTGCCGATTTGCTGGCTTATTTTTGCCCGCTGATTGATTAAATCCACCAATTTAGCGTCTAATGAATCTATCTGCTTTCTTAAGCGTTCCAGGTTGTTTTTCATGATCTTTAACTCTCTTCTCTTGTCTCGGTATTTTCAGAGCCGGCAGGAGCCTGCGCTTCTTCCGCCTCTGGCGAAGGTTTTTCTTCACCGGCAATATTATTTTCCTTAACGCTTTCGCCCTGAGTTTTGCCGATTGCCAAACTGCTGAATTCTTTAATGTTTGGCAGTTCATCAATAGATTTCAAACCAAAATACTCCAGGAACTGCCTCGTCGTGCCATAAACGAATGGCCGTCCCAGCACTTCCTTGCGGCCGACAATACGGATTAGGCCCTTTTCCAGTAAGTGCTTCATTACCCCGTCAACATTTACACCGCGGATAGATTCAATATCCAGCCTGGTTATCGGCTGTTTGTATGCTACGATGGCCAGGGTTTCCAGCGCCGGTCCGCTAAGCCGTTCGGCATTTTTGCGCTTGTAGTATTTTTTAATATACGGCGCGAATTTGGGGTTGGTCACCATCTGGAACCCACCGGCTACTTCTGTTATGCATAGGCCGCGCGCATTCTGTTCATAGTCGTTTTTTAATTCCAGGAATAAATCGCGTATTTCCTGGGCAGAAAGATCTTCCAAAATATCCCGCACCTGTTCAATCAACAGCGGGCGATCCGCCAAAAATAAAAATGCTTCTATTATATATTTTCTTTCATCCATTATTTTTTTCTCTGTTTGTATATTTCATTCAGGAGAGCTTCCACTGAATCTATCTTTCCGGAACGCTCGCATGCCTTCTCGATCATCTGCATGGCTTCACTACGCTTGTATTGCAGCTGCAGCAGTATATCCAGGGCTTCGTCTTTTATTGTCTGGCTGGCCTTATTTTCTCTTGGCGCCTCCCGGCGGTCCTGAATCAACCCGTACTTACCAACCTTGCCCTGAAGCTTGGCGATTATTTCCCTGGCACGCTGCGGGCCGATACCGGGAAGGCTGCGCAGGGCAGACACGTCCCCGTCATCGATCGATTGGGCAATCGCGGAGATCGGCTTAATCAGCGCTTTAAGCGCCGCCTTAGGGCCGATACCGGAAACTGTAATAAATATTTCAAAAAATTCCTTCTCTATTTCGTTTAAAAATCCAATGAGCACCGGAATGCTCTTTGACTGGTCCTGCTGTAAATAATGATATGTAATAAGTTTTATTTTACCGTCTGAGCCGACCAGCCCAGTAAGGCGGTCTAATAATATAGGGGCGGCCAATATCTTGTAGCATATCCCCTGAATATCTACGATTAAATAATCCTGCCCGCTGCGTACTAATTTACCCTCAACTTGAATAATCATTTAATGAGCGCATAATTTACGTCGTTCTTGCAGAACCTCCGTAAATTATCTGCGCGAATTATCCCGAAGCACATCGGGTTAAAGGCTGCGCAGCAGCGTTTAACCCGAAAGCTTTATGCGAGGGATATTGTTTTTAAATTTTACCTTTTACGCTTATCAAGTGCCGCGATATATGCGTGCGCAACGGCTAAAGCCAAAGCATCGGTAACATCAAAAAGGTAATTACCGCCTTTAATATTTAAAAGCCGCTCTATCATGTTTTTTATCTGGAGCTTTCCGGCATGGCCATTACCCACAATAGCCTTTTTTATCCTGGTCGGCAGATATTCAACCAGCCCCAGCTTATACTGCGCGCATAAAAGGCATATTACGCCCCTGGCATGGCCTAATAAAAACGCTGTTGCCGGATGGCGGTGGTGAGCATAAAGTTTTTCCAATATCATTACATCCGGTTTTGACTCAGTTATAAGCTCTGCCAAAGAACGGTAAATTTCATCCAACCGCTGCTGAAGTGTTTGCTTGGGGTTGGTTGTGATTACGCCGGCTTCCAAAACTTTTAAAACGCCGGAACTATTCTCAATTAATCCATAGCCACAGACCCGTAAACCCGGGTCAATTCCCAAAATACGCATGGGATTAAGCGGTCTGCTCCAGCTCTTCATCAGGTATATCAAAATTAGCATGAACCTTCTGAACATCGTCATGCTCTTCAAGCGCCTCTACTAATGCCAAAACACTTTTAGCGTCCTGGCCGGTAACTTTTATGGTAGAGCCGGGAATCATCGTTACTTCCGCGGATTGGACTTCTATATTATTATCTGTTATTTTCTGTTTTACGGTTTCTAATTCCGCTGGGCCGGTGATGATTTCAAAACTGTCGCCCTCAGATTTCATGTCCTCAGCGCCGGCATTAAGCGCTATATCCATAAGCTTATCTTCTTCCACCCGGCCCTTATCAACCAGGATATAACCTTTTTTGCTAAACATCCAGCTTACGGAACCGGCGCCCGCTAAATTACCGCCTTTTTTAGAAAATATATTGCGGATTTCAGCGGAAGCGCGGTTTTTATTATCGGTAACTACTTCAACCAGTATAGCGACACCCGCGGCGCCATATCCTTCATATATCATTGATTCATATACCACGCCCGGTAATTCTCCCGTGCCTTTTTTAATCGCCCTGTCAATGTTGTCCGAAGGCATATTCGCGCCTTTTGCCTTCTGCACGGCCGTCCGTAAAGAAGCGTTAGTCTCAAGGCTGCCGCCGCCGTTTCTTGCCGCGATCGTTATTTCTTTAATCAGCTTTGTAAATAAAGCGCCTCTTTTCGCGTCAGTGGCTGCTTTTTTATGTTTAATACTTGACCATTTAGAATGTCCCGACATCTTACTTCCTCCTCAAATTCAATCTTTTCTTAATTTAATCAATCTCGCCTTGGTTACAATAAAGTAGTCACTGCTTAATAAGATTTAAATTATACTATATTTAAATACTTTCCGCAATACTTTTATGGCTGTTTAGCTTATTGAGTTTATGCTGGAAGGATCATCCGCCCGGCGGTTTTAGCGGCGGCTCTAAATTATGCCCTGGATAAGGTCTGGTAAGCCGGGTTCTGTCACCCCCGCACCAACTTCTACGACAGGGTAATCATCGCATGTAATTTTAGCGTGAAGTTGGTGTGGGGGTGAATGGCTATTCATCTATGATCCCGTATTACTACGGAATCTTCAGCAGTCTACCCGAGGCTCAAGCGAACCAGGCTGGTTCGCGCCTCGCCAAATGGCAGGCTCGCCTCCTACATGACCTTGCTCCGCGTAGAGATTGCCGCGTTTCACCCGCCCTGTTTATGCTTTCTTTCTACATTGCTTGCAATGTAGAAAGAATAGGGCGGCTCGTCTCTGTGGCTCTCCCGAATCTATTCAGGATCCGTTAAATAACGGATATCCGCCCAGCACTAATTTTAGCTTAAAATTAGTACTGGGGGCGGGCATTACCCGCTACGCTGCCTTGTGGAGCCCGGACTTTCCTCCCACCATCTTATCAATGGCGGACAGCCACCTTAACCGTGCTGTTTTATAAACAGGTCTCATCCAGGGCATTTGAACGCCGCGTTATCGCTACCGTAGCTAATTTATCAGCCCGCGCATTCAACTGGCGGCCGATATGCTTGATTTCAAACTGTTTAAATCCTTTTATCAGGCGCCGTACCTGCTCATAATACGGTTTTAACCCGCTATTTCTTACTTTATATTCGCGGTTTATCTGTTTACAAAGCAACTCACTGTCTGTTTTAACGCTTATTTCATAGATATGGCGGATCAACGCTTCCTCAAGCGCGTATATGAGGGCCGAATATTCCGCTATATTATTGGTTGCATGGCCGATGTATTTTGATAATTCGGCGATAATTTTATCCCCGGAAAAAATTACCACGCCGATCCCGCTGTGTCCCGGATTACCCTGTGAGGCACCATCGATAAATATCTCCGCCCCGCTCATTGCGCCTCTTCGTATAAAATCCGCGAACACATTTCACAGGTAACAATGCGTTCATGCATGCGTATTTCGTTAACCACCTGCGGCGGCACATTCATAAAACAACCCTGACAGGCAAAATTTTCCACCTTAACCAAAGCAAGGCCTTCCTTATTTTTAAGAATCCGGTCATAAATTTTAAGGATTTTCGCATCAACCTTGACGCTTATCTGGCCGCGCTTGTTATTTAAGGACAAAAGCGCTTCTTCTATTACTTTCTGCTCATCTTTTAATTTTGCGTTCTCCGCAGCAAGCTTTTTCTCTTCCTGGGCCAAATTTTCTTTTTCTTTTTGTACCTCTACAATAAACCCGTCGAGCTGCAGCATTACAGTCAATATCTTATCTTCTATATGCGATTTATCCGCCTTGCCTCCTTCGATTTCTTTAAGCATGGCAGTGTATTCTTTGTTTGTTTTTATCTGGAATAGCTGATTTTGCAGTTTTGTTATATTTTCTTCTTTGCTAGCCAGCTCTAATTCCGCGTCTTTTTTTTGGACAAGAAGCTGATTTTTTTTATCATCCAGCGCCTTTAGCGATGATTTCCTGCTTTCAAATTCTTTAGTTTTTTTATCTATCTGCAGCGGTATGTCGTCAAACCGGTTTTTTTGGTTATATATTTGTAAATCAATTTCCTGAAGCTCGACCAGATAACTCAACTGTTCCTTTATTGAAATTTCCGCCATCCTCTTATTCCGTTTCCTCTATCCGCGCCATAGAATTATTAGTTCTTAAATTTTGCAATGTAAAATTATGGTGGGCGCAGAAGGACTCGAACCCTCGACCCTTTGCGTGTGATGCAAATGCTCTAACCGACTGAGCTATGCGCCCAAATATGTAAAATTGCTTGCGCATAGCGAACACCTTTTAACCGATCCGCCTACGCTCGCTTTGCTCGCTACGGCGAGACCTCGCCTCAGCAAATTTAGTTTGCTGAGGCGGGCTGAGCTATGCGCCCAAATCTATTTTCGATTGCTCTATCAAATTTTGCACAGCAAAATTTGATGGGCCCACAGGGACTCGAACCCCGGACCAATTGATTATGAGTCAACTGCTCTAACCGACTGAGCTATGGGCCCTAATTTTTAACTCGCTATACCCATAGCCAAAAGCTATAACCGATCCGCCTACGCGAACTTTGTTCGCTACGGCGAGACCTCGCCTGTCAAAATTTTTTACTTTTGACAGGCGGGCTGAGCTATGGGCCCTACAACCTAAAATTAGATTTAAATAATAACAGATTTAATATGGCCTGTAAAGGAAGATTTTTGATTAATTTACTTATCCGTATTCACGTAGGAGGGCTCGATTTTATCAGTCTAAAAAACGCAAATTATCCGGATTATCATCGGCCTTATTTATCATTTGCTTTAACGTATCTAAATCCTGAAGGGAAATAAAGCCGAATTTTACCCCGATCTCAAAAGGAAACTCCCCTCCTTCAGTCTCCGCAAGCCAGGCGACCTGCCCGGTGATTTTGACCGGCTCGCTAAGCCCGGTAAAACGTATTTCCATCTTCAGCATCGTACCGACGCCAAGCCGCTGCATAACCGGCAGGCGTATACCAGCCAGTGAAAGGTCCGCACTGCGCGTGCCGCTCTTAAGAAAGCTTTTTATGACCTGATAGGTTACCTCTACCGATTTATTTATCCTGACATATTGGCGCCGCTCATCCATGCATGTTTTACGGTTTAGTAAAAGCTATTTTCCTTTTATCCCGTATTCTTCCTTTATGCTGTTTAAAAAATCCCATCCCCAGCCAATAAGTTTTTCTTTTTCAAAAACAAGCGGAGTCATTTTATCGCTGGTAATCACGCCGTCCCAGCTTTCCGTGCCGGTATAATAATATAGGATTTCTATCGCGGCATCTTCTCCTGAGAGTGTTTCGTCTTTTAACGGAATGGGCGATATCCACTTAAGCTTTGTGCCTTCAGGCCGCTCACTCATCAGTTTTAAAACCTCGTTTTTTGCCATGCCTTCTGAAAGCCTGGAAATGTTCTCCGAAAAAAACGGCTGCCGGAAACCGACAAAACTTACGCACCCTGCCAATGCAAGAAACGGTAAAATAGTTAATATTTTTTTCATTTCAGTTCACCTCCTGACACTTCAATGTCCCGTTATTTTTTCTAAAATTTACCGGTTGCTCCAAAACTAACTGAATTACCGCCGAGAAATCTTCCCTCGATATTAAAACTTATGTTCTCCGACAAATTCACCTCCAGGCCCACCCCGGCCCCAAATTCATCTTGCGCGTTAGTATCAAAATTTAATATGTCAAAATCATAACGCACGCCATCGGTATCCAGGCTTAAACCGTTCCAGAAAGCGTTGACATAGGGAACAATAGAGAGGTTTTCATCCACATGAAATTCAATGCCGCTGAATATAGAAACCTGAAATTCGCGCGTCTTAAGTTCGCCTGAAACATTCGCGGCACTTTCTCCCGCGACAGTCATTTCATCGGCATCAGGATTAAAAAATGAAGCATCCAAATTTAAACCGGCAAAGAAATCAAAATCACTATACCAATTTAGGTATTTATCCATAAAGTACATTTCTTCGCGGCTGAGCCGGTAAAATAAACTGCCCCCGAAACCGTATAAAAAGTCGCCGCCGGATTCAATAGTAATACCTTCTCCGCTGAAAAATTTTATATCCAGGCCGTTTATTTTCGCCGTGCCAACCTTGGCAAAGATATTGGCAAAATCACTCAGGCCCAAAATTAATTTAACATACCCCTGGCTGATTTCCGCCAGCTCCAGGCTGTTTACGCTGTTTCCGGAAGTACTTTCACCGTTAGCATCCATATCCCGGCCATAATTAAAATTAGCTTCCCCTGCCACAGCAAACTTCATATTGCCCAACGGCTTAATCGGGTTCCCTACGCCGGCAGCATACGAATAAGAAACAAAAACCAGCATAGAAAGGAATAAAAGAAAAAACCTGCTTATTTTCATAAAACCTCCGTATTTTCGGTATTATTTCTTACAACAGCTTTTCCCGTGGCCTTTACAAACAAATACTCCGACAGCCAATGTTATCAGCATGATTATAAATATGGGCAATTCCGCCTCCTTAATCCAGCGAATAGGGAATCAAATTCCGTATTAAGAGATATTATATCACTAAAACCAAAAAAGCAAAATAATTTAGGCTTTAAGAATAAGCGCGGACACAAAAAAAACTCCGCGAATTTAGGCGGAGTTTTTAAGTTTGAATATGCCTAAGGGCTTAATATTCTTTCCCCTGTGCCAAGGTCATGTCCAAAAATGACCTCAGGCGCCTTGAACGCGTCGGATGCCTTAGTTTTTTTAACGCCTTTGCCTCTATCTGACGCACGCGCTCACGAGTCACTTTGAATACTCTTCCGACCTCTTCAAGCGTATGGGCGCATCCGTCTTCGATGCCAAACCTCAATACCAATATTTTTTTCTCGCGCTCTGTCAGGCCGGTAAGCGCCGAATCCATCTCTTCCCTAAGCATGGACTGCAAAGTCGCGTTTGCCGGCGAAACCGCCTTTTTATCTTCTATGAAATCGCCAAAACGGGTATCGCCGTCATCGCCGATAGGAGTTTGCAGGGAAATAGGCTCTTGAGCGATTTTTAAAATCGTTTTTACTTTTTCCAGCGGCATGCGCATCTGCCGGGCTATCTCCTCCGGCTGAGGCTCGCGGCCGTTTTCCTGCACGAACAAGCGGGAAATCCTGATAATTTTATTTATTGTTTCCGTCATGTGCACCGGTATGCGGATGGTACGCGCCTGATCGGCTATTGAACGGGTAATTGCCTGCCTGATCCACCATGTGGCATAAGTGGAGAATTTATATCCGCGGCGATATTCAAATTTTTCCACCGCACGCATCAGGCCGATATTGCCCTCTTGTATCAAATCCAGAAACGACAGGCCCCTGTTAGTGTATTTTTTGGCAATGCTCACTACCAGGCGCAAATTTGCCTCTACCAGCTTTTTCTTCGTACGGATAAAACGGGCATGCCTGATCTTAATATTCGCGAGCTCTTCCTTCATTTTTTTATACGGCATGCCGAACTTCGCGATAATGCGTTTCTTTCTAAGCCTAAGCTTGCCGATAACACCGCGCTTTGAATAACGCCGCGCTTTATGAATTTCCCTGTCGGCTAAATCCAGCTCTTTAAATGATGCCTTAAGAGATAAAACAATATCCTCAATAACGGAGGTAACAACATTCATTTCGGAAAACAATGCCATGACTTTTTCCGGGCTTCTGGTACGTTTTATTTTGCGGGCGATACGGCTGAGCTTACGGTAAGTAGACTCTTTTATCGCGCCAACCTCCTCTTTTAGTATGTCCTCCAGGTTGACCTGCCTTGCCAAAATCTTATCTATAATCCCCAATAGTTCATGACGGGCGAATTTTGTCGCCAAAACTACTTCTTTAAATTTATTTTCGGTTTCCTCTATTTTCTGTGCCAGCGCCAGTTCATTCTCACGGCTGAGAAGCGATATGGAACCCATCTGCTTTAAATACATTTTGACCGGGTCGTCCAAAGGCATAAATTTTTCCGCTACCGGTTTTGCCGCCACCCTTGCCAGGCTTGCCTCTTCCTCATCTTCCTCGTCTTCTTTGGCCTCTTTCGTAAAGCTGCTCTTAAAATCGTCTTCAGTATTTACAATCTGGATATCCTCATCACCGATAAGGCTAAACACGGCATCTATGTCTTCCGGGGTCACGACATTATCGGATAAAAGGCGGTTAACCTCATCATAGGTAATGAACCCCTTCTGCTTACCGATTGCGATTATTTTTTGCGCATCTTCTTTGACGGCTAATTTTACCATGTTATTTTACCCTCGCTTTTTTTTAGATAATTCATTGAATTCAGTAAGTAAATTAAGTAAACGTGCTTCGTCATTGGTATCCTGCGCGTCTTTTATCGCCGCGCAAAGACGCTCTTTATATTTTTTCACTGCCCCGTCCTTAATACGCATAAGGCAATCTTCAACCGCTTTTTCTTTGTTTTCTAAATTATCTTCCGCTGCAGTTAATTCGCAGATAATTGAAGATGTTTCCTTGTCCGGAAAATGATGCAATAGTTTCGCCGGGCTGATATCCCGGTTTAAATTAGCCAGTTCAAACATTGTACCCACTATCTTCGCAAGCTGCTGATCCTGAAATTCGGAAGCGGATATGGAATTCTTGAGCCGGTGCACCAATTCTTCTTCCTGCAAAAGAAGCCGCACCAAAAGGCGCTCAAAAGCCCTGCCTTCCTTAACTACCTGTAAGGGCGCGGGTTTTAATTTTTCGCTGCCCTGCCGCGCGCCCTGGGCGTGTTTTTTTATATTGCGCGCCTGCTCGATGATCGCGCCTTCGCCAACATTCAACTCTTCGGAAAGGCGCTTAAAATAATCGGCGCGCACGACCGCATTAGAAAATTTATTAATGACCAAAAGCATTTCATCGATAATTTTTGCCTTATTTTCTATGGACTTAACGCCATGTTTTGATTTTAAAAAATTAAGCTTATATTCAAACAGGCTTACGGCATTTTCCACTCTTTGACAAAACGCCTCTTTGCCAAACTCGCGTATAAATGAATCAGGATCGTATCCCTTTTCCATGCTTACCACCCGGACATCCATGGCCTCGTCTATAAACAGATCCAGGCTGCGCATCGTTGCCAGCTCTCCGGCAAGATCGCTGTCGTATACCATGACCACATTATGGCTAAAACGCTTGATAAGGCGGATCTGCCGCTGGGTAAGAGCAGTGCCTAATGAAGCCACGATGTTGTCTATGCCGCAACTATAAGGGGTAAGAAAATCCACATAGCCTTCCACTACCAGGCATAGGTCCTTGCGGCGAATCGCGTCCTTGGAAAAATTCAGCCCGTATAAATGCTCACCCTTGACGTAAATCGGGGTCTCGGGAGAATTGAGATATTTCGGAGTGCTGTTATCAAGGACTCTGGCGCCGAAACCGACAACATTTGACTTTATGTCAAGGATCGGAAAAATTATCCGGTTGCGGAACCTATCGTAAAAACCTCCCTTATCTTTTGCAATAATCAGGCCAAGTTTTTGGATAAGCGACGGGTTTACATTCTGCGCCGTCAAATACTCAAGAAGGCCGTCCCAACGGTTCTGCGCCAAGCCGATGCGTAATTCCCGTACCGATTTTTCGCTTATGCCGCGCTCGCTTAAATACGCGCGGGCCGGCTCTGCTCCGGAAGATGAAAATAAATTTTTATGATAGAAAAACGATGCCAGCTCGTTTATCTTGTAAAATTTTGCCTTAAGGTTTATATCCTGCGGTTTAACTTCGCGCCTGAAACGCTCAATTTCCACGCCGGCTTTTTTTGCCAGCATCTCGAGAGCCTCTAAAAATTCCATCCGTTCATACTGCATCAAAAAACTTAACGCGTTGCCGCCGGCACCGCAGCCAAAACAATGATAAATCTGTTTATCCGGGTTGACGATGAAAGACGCGGTTTTTTCATGATGAAACGGGCATACCGCTTTGAAATTTCTTCCGGCGCGTTTAAGCGGAATATAAGAAGAGATGATCTCGGCAATGTCCAGCCTGTCTAGTACGTCGCTAATTACTTCCGGGGAAACCATTGCCGGCATTTGTCATACCTCTTTTTTTACTGTGGCAGGCCGATTTTATTATCGTAAATCTGAATTAAGCGCGGCGAGATGCAAAAAACTTACCGACTTACCCTTCTAAAACCGGAAAATTCAATAATACTAAGTTTTTCCTTTTTCTCTACGCTGTCCAAGAGAAGGTTAAGGCCCAGATTATCGGAACTTATGTGCCCTGCGATAATCACATTAATGTTTTCATTCTGAATTCTTTTATAGTGCTCTTCGCTCAAGTGCATCACGATAATCGTGCTCACGCCGGAGGCGGCAAGCTTGGGAAGTATTTCCTGAGAGCCCTCGGTACCACCGGTCATATCTACAAAAATTTTACCGCATTTTCGCTTCTCATCCCCAAGAAGGATTGAAGGCCCGGATTTATTTTGTGAGGCGAATTTGTATTCCGGGATGGTCTTGAGTATTCTTAGGGCATCCCCAAGGGTATCCGGCATGCGCATTTCAAGAAATTTCTGCAGATAACTGGCCACGCAGTTATCTGCCGGCGTATGCACACACATAAAATTCAGGCCTAATAATTTTGCGGCATCGCTAACCCTGAGATGATTGGCAGGCAGGACCCTTCGCTTAACCTGCTGTTTGCGCGCCAGCGTCAAACCCTCCGCGATAGATGCCGAAACGCCGAACTTTTCAAATATATCGGCCTGCATATTCATCACATCATAAAAACCCGCGAAAGCGATGCCTTGCGGATGATGCGATAAGACCAGGTCGATTTTTTTCTCCTCCGATAACCGATCAGCCAGCAAGAGTTCACTTGTATCCACGTCTATACCGACTAAAATATTTTTTACCTGCTTGTCTTTTCCGCCGCATAAAAGGCGCGTATCGGCATAAGGATTTAGAAGTGATTCCGCGTCAAAATCTTTTCTTTCATTCTCCTTTAATTCCGAATAAGTTTTCTTCGCCTTGGCCAGCTCTTTTTCCGCGATATCCCTGCCGCGAGGATCCTGATCCATGCCGATTTTTATTATTAATTCATATAGCTTAGCTAGCCTCATTTTTCCTCCAACGCGTTAAATAATTCACGGTTAAGTTTTATTTGAGAAGAGAATTTTGAAAATATACCCTCCAGCATAAACTTATAAGTAAAAGGCGCGGCCTTCACTACCGAAGATCCGATACGCGAATGACGCAGGCTTGCCGCCAAATAAGGCCCCTCGGTAACGTTAAAAAAAATAAAAACGAGGCTTGCCGCCAAAACCCCCCTCAATGACCCCAGCAGTAAACCGCCGAAAGACTTCAATAAATCCGCTACTTCAATATGTATAACGGTAAAAATACTTTTACGAAACAATAGAAACAGAACAATACTTAAAGATATAAGAACAAGGTATGAAAACGCGTTGCACGCTACGTTAGCGACAGGCGCCAGTTCGGAAAGAAAAGTCCCCAGGCGCCAATAATAATGCAAGGCAAAGAAAGAAGCGAAAAGAACCCCTAACAGCTTAAAAAACTCGACAATAATCCCTTGTCTGAAGCCGATGTAACAGGCTCGAAATAAAAGAGCTACAGCCAAAATATCTACCCAGTTAAAATGTTTCAAAGTTTCACTAACACCCATTATTTCTCCTAACTAGGGCAAAAGCATTTAAGTATAACACACAATTCTTTAAATTTCAAGCCCCAAAATAATCATTATGAAAACATTTACTTAGTAAAAAATACGGCTACTCTATATTCGCCATTGCCTGGCCTACCGAAACAACCTGCCCCTCGCGGGTCAATATCTGTTTAATAACCCCGGAACATGTAGACGGTACATTAAAGGTGGCCTTATCGGTTACCATCTCAACAATATCTTCGCCTTCCTTGACCTCGGAACCTTCATCGAAAAGCCAATAGGAAACTGTCGCTTTTTCCACGCCTTCGCCCAATTCGGGCAATTTTAACTCCGCCATTCTTCCCCCTTCTTATTTTATTAAAACAAGATTGAATATTTTCGCGAATTCCGAAGCCAGCACGCTCTTTGCCTGAGTAATGTCCACATCACGGCCTAAAATATTACTCAACGATACCATGCGTATATTTTTCATGCCGCAAGGGTTAATATATGAAAACGCCTCCAGATCCGGGCCGATATTAACGCTAACGCCGTGATAACTGATCCATTGCTTAAAAGCCACACCGATAGAGCAGATCTTGGCATCGTCCACCCACACGCCGGTCATGCCCGGCTTACGAACGCCAAGGACGCCATAAAAGGCAAGCATGCCGATAACCGCTTCTTCAAGGCGCCGCAAAAAAAGATGTATGTCTCTGACGCCGTTACGCAGGTCAAAAACCGGATATGCCACCAATTGGCTGGCGCCGTGATAGGTCACATCGCCGCCCCGGTCGGTAAAAACAAGCTCTATTTTTTTATCACGCAGATACGCGGCGTCTTTCAGGACGCTGGAGATACTTCCGCTCCTGCCGATGGTTATCACATCATAATGGCGGCAGAAAAACAAGGTGTTTTCCAGCGTTCCGTCCCGCACCGACAACAGCGCCTCATGCTGAATTTTATACGCCTGCGAAAAACGGATAGTCCCCAAATCCACAGCCCTGCAGCAATTATCAGAAACCATTAACTGTTTCATGTATAGATTCGGATAATGTCGGGTGAGGAAAAATTGTTTCATGGATATCAGAAACCTTAAGCCGGTTTCTTACCGCCACAGCCAAAGCGGAAATCATTTCCGTCGCGCCGATACCCATGATAGAGGCGCCTAAAATCTGCCCGCTTTTATTATCCGCGATTATCTTCATAAAACCTTCGGGCTCGCCTTTTACATGAGCCATACCCAAGCCCATAAAATTAAACTTCAATATTTTTACGTCCAGCCCTTTTTCCTTTACCGCGTCTTCCCCGATGCCTACGCTGCTTATTTCCGGGCGTGTAAATATACAATTGGGCACGGCGGAAAAATCCGCCTTTTTCTTCTTGCCTAAAATGTTATCCACGGCAATCCTGCCTTCGTATGCTGCAACGTGTGCCAGCTGGTAACCTCCATTGCAATCACCTACGGCATAGATATTCTCCAGATTGGTTTTCAGGTTTTCATCCACGCATACGCGGCCCTTTTCGCATTTTATGCCTGCCACTTCAAGGCCAAGCCCCTCGATATTCGGAGCGCGGCCCACACATAACAAAACCTTATCGAATTCGGCTAAATTCAGCGTTGTAAAATTGGTCCCGGCTAAAACATCTACCTGCCGCTTCTTAAAAGCAACCTGCATTTTCCTGGATATTTCCCTGTCTTCGGTAATTAAAATCCTCTCGGCGATTTCAACTATGGTAACCTTGGCCCCGAATTCAGAAAATATCGCGGCGAACTCACAGCCGATAACACCGCCTCCGATTATCAGAAGATTTCCCGGAACGCTCTTTAAATTAAGCATATCGGTACTGGAGAGGATATGGGAGGCATCAAATTTTAGATTCGGCAATTCTCTGGGGCGCGATCCGCTGGCAATGATAATAGTCTTGGCGGCGATAAAATCACCATCGGCTTCAATGCGCCCATCTCCGGTTATCTTCGCGCCTGCCTTACGTAATTCTATTTTTTTTGCTTTAACCAGCCCCTCCAGCCCCTGCTTCAGGCGGGATACAACAGCTTCTTTTCTGGCATACGCCTTTTCGTAATCCAGGCTTATCTCGCCGGTATTTACGCCGAAATCCGGAGAGTGGCGCGCGTCAAAAAGGTGGCAGGCGCTGGTTACAAATACTTTTGTAGGGATACAGCCGCTATTAAGGCAGGTTCCGCCCAATGATTCTTTTTCAATCAGGCAAACCGATAAATTATTTTTGGCGGCATGAATGGCAGCGGTTATTCCAGCCCATCCAGACCCTATTATGGCAATATCATACATAATTAGTTACAAGCTATAAGATTAAAATTTGATTTTAGCGAATCGGCGCTTGTTTGCAGCGTATAGAGCTCGTCTTTAGTCAATTGTAAATTTACTATTTCCTTTATCCCGCCGCTTCCCAGTATCACGGGCACGCCTATGCATACATCGCGTATACCGTATTCTCCGTTTAAATAAACAGAGGCGCCGATTGTTTCTTGGCTGTTGTTCAAAATTGCTCTTGCCATTGCCAGCAATGCCGCCGAAGGCGCAAAATACGCACTGCCGCAAGCGTATAAATTCACGATATACGCTCCTCTGGATACAGTCTGCTTTACCAATTCTTCTATTTCGTCTTTACTCAATAAAGAAGTTAAGGGTTTTCCTTCGACTAATGTGAGCCGCGGCAGAGGCAGCATGTTTTCCCCGTGAGCTCCTAAAACCACCGCTTTTATTTTATTCGGGCTAATCTTAAGCTTTTTAGCAATAAGGTTGGCAAAACGCGAAGCATCTAAATTCATACCCATGCCGAAGGCGCGAAACCTATCCGCATTGAACACGCTCAGGAAATAACGCGTCATTACATCCACGGGGTTGCTTACAACAATACAAATCGCCTTATCGGCATATTTATTTATTTCTTTTGCTACAGACTCAATTATTTCGGCGTTCTTATTTAAAAGATCCTCGCGTTTCATGCCGGGTTTTCTAGCAAGCCCGGCGGTAATTATTACTATATCCGATCCGGAGATCAAAGAAAAATCCGACCCCGCCGAAATACTATAATCAAAACCCAGCGCGCCCCTGGCATCCTGCAAATCGCATGCCTTAGCAAGAGCGAGGTTTTCCGCGGTATCGACTAAAACAACGTCGGCTATTTTTTCGCCTAAAATACGCAGGGCAGCCATACCCCCTACGTTGCCAGCGCCGATTATGCTTATTCTTGCCATTTTTTATATAATTCCTTTATGCGCGCTATAAAATCTGCCGGCGGATCAATGAACTCTACCCCCATCCCGCCGTCGCCCGCCCAGACAACCCTACCTTTAAGTTTGACCCGGCCCCAGTCTTCCTTGAATAAAAAAACCATTTCAATGGTTGTTCCCGGCTGCTCAGGCATATTGGTATCAATAAATATGCCTCCCAGGCTTATATTACGCGACTTCCTTGATTGCAAGAAATGCATGCCGCTGCAGTCAACCGGAATAGTGATATCATATCTGCTATATCTTCTCTTATCGTCGTTGTTTTTATTGTCTTGTCCGCTCATGCATGCACCTACGTTGAAGGAAGCTCGATAGTCAGGTTTATGCCCTTGCCTAACTCTATCGCGAGATTAATCTTCCCTTCTTTTTTATTAACCACCCCGCTGGAGAATTTAATACCTTTGGCGTCAAGCTTGCCTTCCGACTCTATGCTGCCGATTACAAAATCTATCAGGCGCAAAACATTATGCGCGGGGATAACTTTTGATGTCTCTTTCAGGCGGACGTTTATATTCCTTCCGTCATCCGAGACCGCCACGTCAATATCACGGTTTAAATCAACGGTACGCCTTGCCCTGAAAATCGCCTCGCTGATTATGCGCGTAATATCCCTTTGGCTGATGGAATTTTTAACCAATCCCTTCAATTCTTCGTTGTTCCACGGTTTTTTAACAAAGCGGTAGATATCCCCTTCGTTAATCGCCGATATTATCGCCTCCACATCGGCATATCCGCTAAGAAGGAAACGTATGGAATCAGGGTACATATCGCGGATTTTCTGAAGTAATTCCGCCCCGCCCATTCCCGGCATACGCTGATCAGATATAATGATATCCACCGGCATGGTAGACGCCTTGTTTAAAGCATCGTGGGCGTTATTGGCCGTTATGATCTCATAACTGTCATCGCCTCTGAATACGCGGCACAAAGCATTCAGTATGTTTTCTTCGTCATCAACAAGCAGCATTTTAAGTTTTTCCGCCATTATAACCCTCCCATAAATAGTCTTTTTATTAAGCGCGAAATCGTATATTTTCAGTAATACTTATTTTATCTAATCCCGCGGATTTACCGCTCTTTTTTTGCTTTCATCTCTGGGGGGCGTTTACCGGCAGCCTTATAATAAAAGTGCTCCCCTCGCCCGGCCTGCTCTTTATTTCAATGCTGCCTTTATGTTTTTGTATTACCCCGTAGACAATCGCCAATCCAAGGCCCGTGCCTTCACCCACTTTTTTGGTGGTAAAGAAAGGCTCAAAAACCATTTTCTGTAATTCTTCATCCATGCCCGTGCCGGTATCGCTTATTTCTATCGTAACCGTTTTGTCCTTGCTGTAGGTTTTGATGGTAATCGTACCGTGCTCTTCTATCGCCTGGGCGGCATTGACAACAATATTCATAACCACCTGGGTTATCTGCTGGGCGTGGCAGAAAACAACCGGCAGCTTTCCATATTCTTTAACAACGTCAGCTTTATATTTTACTTCATTCCAGATAATATTTAAAGCACTTTCTATGAGCTCGTTTATATCCGCTTCTTTGAGCTCTATCTCATCCTTACGCGCGAAACTCTTTAAATCGCGTATAATCCGCACCACCCTCTGCGCTCCGTCGGCGGTCTCGCGGATTAATTTTGGCAGATCGTCAAGGATGTACTTAAAGTCTATCTTCTTTTTTACGTCCTGTATCTTATCTATCGCTTTTTTAAGCTCATCGTTGATCGCGCCGGACAAAAGGCTGTCTAAATCATGGTACTGCCTCAATAACGGCAGCAGGTCTGAAACATATTTATCGAGGCTGGATAGATTGCTGATTACATAGCCGATGGGGTTATTGATTTCATGGGCAATCCCCGCCGAAAGCTTGCCGAGCGAGGCCATTTTTTCGGCGGATAACAGTTTTTCCTGTATCGCCTTAAGTTCGGTATAGGCATCTTCCAGCTCTTTCTGGGCTTTAATTCTTCCGGTTACGTCGCGGCTGGTATGTATAAAATTACCGGAAAATTTATTTTGTTCATCCAGCATCGGATAAACTGAAACCTCCACGTAAGAAGCGTTGCCCTTAGGGCCAATATGCGAATGGATAACACTGACCGGCTTCTCTGACTTAACCGCTTCATCTATCGGGCATATATCATCCGGCGGCTGGCACGGGGAATCGATATGATGAGTAACCTTGTAGCAGAATTTATTCAAAACATCTTTTCCATAGGCGGCTCTTAATTTTTGATTGGCCCATTTGATGCGGAAATTTCTATCAATAATCATAATCATCTCTTCAATGGAAGAGGTAATATTATCGGTAAATCTTTCCGACTGCTTAAGCCCTAAATTTTTTATAGTTTCCCATCGGAACATCGCCAGTATCCTGCCCATTGAGAGCGCTAAAAATAAAGCGCATACCGTACGGAAAAGATAAACCGGTATTCCGCCAAACAGGCGGCTGAAACTGGCAGTATTGATTATATTCCCCGGGAAAAAACCAACCGGAGAAACAACAAATCCTGATAGTATGGTGTATAAGAATAAAAATAAAGCGGCGTAATAAAAATTATACCGCAGCCCGGGAAGGCGCGGTATAATTTCTGTTTTGTAATAGGCGATTATGGATGCGGAGGCAAGGACACCGCTGGGCAGGCCCATAAGATATCGCGCTAATGCCCGGCCTTCCTGCCAGCTGCGGCCTGCGCGTAAAACAAAAATTATGATAATGGCCGCCAATAACGCCGGTACCCATATCCCCATAATCAATTTTTTGTTTTTATTTTCGCGCGAGGCGCTCAAAAGAGAATAACCGAATTTGTATAAAAAGAGGTACGAAATTACCAGCATTACCCAGCCGGTAAGCTCAAACCAGTAAGCGCTATCCGGGCGGTATTTTATAACCGACCACATCTGGAACCATTCGTAGCAGCCATGCATTACGGCAAATATACCCAAATAACGCAATACAGCCGCAAGCTTAAAAAACGAGCCTCTGCGCGGCTGGACAAGGATAGCAATGCCCAAGGCCACAAACGATAAGCCGTAGATAAACAATACTATGTCTAAATTCTGGTTAAAAAATTCTGCCGTCATAATAGGTTATTTTAAATTATTTATAACCGCCTCAGCCATTTCTTTGGTGCCGACAGGGGCGCCTGCCGGCCTGAAATCATAAGTTACGAATCTGGCCTCTTTGATTACCTTGCTCACCGCGTTTTCAAGGCGGATGGCCGCGTCATACTCACCGAGATGTTTGAGCATCAACGCCCCGGATAAAATTGTCGCCGTGGGGTTAACTTTGTTCTGCCCTCTATATTTCGGCGCCGACCCGTGCACCGGCTCAAAAACGGCAATCTTATCCCCGATATTGGCGCCGGGAGCAATGCCCAAGCCGCCGATTAAGCCGGCGCAAAGATCAGAAATAATATCGCCGTAAAGATTAGGCAAAACCAGAACGTCAAAATTTTCCGGCGCCTTAACCAACTGCATGGATAAATTATCCACGATGGCATCGTTAAATTCCACCTTACCCTCATATTCTTTTGCTACCTGACGCGCGCAAGATAAAAATAAACCGTCGGAATATTTCATGATGTTGGCTTTGTGCACACAGGTAACCTTTTTGCGGTTATTTGCCAAGGCGTAGTCAAAGGCAAAACGCGCGATGCGCCTTGAGGCAGTGATAGAAATTGGCTTAATGCTTATGCCTGAATCGGGAAGTATTTTTCTCTGGCTGTGGGCGTTTATTTCATCAATTAGTTTTTTGGTCTCGGTATCGCCCTCTTCAAACTCTATGCCGGCGTATAGGTCTTCGGTATTTTCGCGCACAATTACCAGATCAACATCGCGATAGCGCGTATGCGCGCCTTCGTAATATTTGGCCGGCCTGAGGCAGGCGTATAAATCCAGCGCCTGGCGTATGCCCACGTTTACCGAACGAAAACCGCTGCCCACCGGTGTGGTAATCGGGCCTTTTATGGCAACCTTATTTTTGCGTATGGACTCAAGCGCCGCTTCCGGCAGGGGCGTGCCGTAATCTTTGATTGCCGCTTCGCCGCAGATAACCTCTTCCCATTGTATATCTACTCCGGTAGCATCTATGCACCGCCTCGCGGCGTTTGCTACCTCCGGACCGATGCCGTCACCGGGGATAAATGTGACCGTATGTTTCACTCAATCTTCCTTTCTAGAGCTTAAGCCTATGTAATCAACCGCCTTAAGCGGCTTATCTTTAAGGTTTTAAATTATTTAGATAAATAAAGCAATGTATTAAGTTTACCGTTATATATATGAAAAATCAAGAAAAAATTATATTTGCCTAACCGCTTGTTTTACTTTAGAATATGCGCATGATAAAAATCGCCAAGCTTAAAATTAATTCCCACCTTATCCTCGCGCCGCTGGCAGGCGTATCCGACCTGCCGTTCCGTACGATATCAAGGGAATTCGGGTGCAAATTCGCCTTTACCGAAATGCTCAACGCCTGCTCCATTAAATATAAAAGCAAAAAGACAAAAGAAATGCTCAAAAGCAATACCAAGGACAAACCGCTGGGGGCGCAGATGCTCGGGCGCGACATTCCTACTATTCTTTATGCCTTGGAGGTAATACTAAAAAACGGCGTGGATTTAATTGATTTTAATGCCGCCTGCCCGGTGCGCAAGGTCGTCCGGCGCGGCGAAGGCGCCGCCCTCTTGAAAGAACCAAAGCTCCTTACGGAAATCATAAAACAACTCGCCAAAAACTCCCCGGTTCCGGTAAGCGTTAAAATCCGAAGCGGCTGGTCAAAAGACACAATAAATGCCCCGCTTGTCGCCAAAATGCTGGAGGATGCCGGCGCAAAAGCCGTATTTATCCACGCCCGCACAAAAGACGAATTCTACGGCGGCAGGGCCGATTATTCGGTAATCAAGCGGGTAAAAAGCGCGCTTAGCATACCGGTCATCGGAAGCGGAGATATTTTCACCCCCCAAGACGTAAAACGTATGCTTGATGAAACAGGAGCCGATGCCGCCCTTGCCGCGCGAGGCGCCTTGGGAAATCCATGGATTTTTAAAGACAGCGAATATTTTCTTAAGACGGGAAAACTACGCGAGCCGCCGGCGCTTGATGAACGCGCTAAAGTGCTTATGCGCCACCTTGACATGATGATAGATTTATATAAGGAAAAAACAGCTCTGGTAAGAATACGCCACTTTATAAACCACTACCTCAAAGGCGTGCCCGGGGCAAGAAAACTGCGCGGAAACATCGCGCAGATAAAAACCAGAAAACAACTGGTAAGCGCGCTTGCGCAGCTTAAGCAAGAACAATTATAATTTTAAATCCGCAAAAGAAATCTTCCGCGCCCCGCGCCTAACCATTTCATCTATCGCTTCATCGGAATCATTCGGCTTTAAATTCACGCCTTTTACGGCATCAACCAGCAGCAGCACTTTAAATCCTTTTTTCAAAGCATCTATTGCTGAATTTTTAACGCAGTAATCCGTGGCAAGCCCGCCCACAAAAAGGTTTTTTATCCCGAAAATGCGTAAAAGATTATCAAATTCGCATCCATTGCTGTCTACCGCGTCAAAGGCGGAATAACTATCCTTTTCCGGATCCATGCCCTTGGAAATAATTATCGCCTCTTTAGGGAATTTAAGCTTGGCGTGAAATTCAGCGCCTTTGGTATTCTGCACGCAGTGCGCCGGCCATACTCCGCCGAATTTCTTGAAGTGCTTGGTCTTTTTGGGGTGCCAGTCGCGAGAGATGAAAATCGGAAGCTTATTTTTAGAAAATTCTTTGATGTATTTATTGATCGCCGGTATTATCTTATCGCCATCGCTTATGCCTAATTTTCCGCCCGGACAGAAATCATTCTGCACATCAGCTATCAACAAAGCGTTTTTAAGCCGAACAACCATTTTGCCGCCTAATTCTTTTGCTGAGTTTCGCGGCCAGCTTTTGCAACCCCGGGCTGATTTGCACGGGGTAAACAGGAGCGTCGCTCAGCCGCTTATATTTGGCAGGAAGCATTTCCAGGTTTCGCGCGGCGCTATGCCTTATTTTTTCCAGCCCCACTCCATGCAAAACCCTGCCTTTTTCCATTACCTTAATCAATAAAGGCTGCCCTTTGATTTTTTCATCCGCCAGCCCCAAAACATCTTTTAAATAATTGCCTTTGCCGTCTTTTATCCGGAAAACCTGCTTTATGCCGGGATAAGTAACTTTTGCCTTGCTTAATTTCATTACCGGGAATGTTTTCCTGCCTTGGTTAAGTTCGGAAAGCTTATAGATTACGTCGCAGTAGGGCGCGTCTTTGGAAACCCCCATGGCGGTACCCACTCCGAAGGCGTCAATCCTGGCGCCGTTTTTCAGCAAGGCGGCGATTTTATACTCGTCTAAATTTCCGCTGGCGAATATTTTTACGTATTTTAATTTATTCCTGTCAAGGATCGCGCGCGCCTTTTTGCTTAAAGCGCGAAGATCGCCGCTGTCTAAGCGTATCGCGCTTAAGCGATTGCCTTTTTTCTCCAGCTTTTTGGCGATTTCCGCCGCCCTTGCCACGCCCTTAAGCGTATCATAGGTATCCACCAAAAGCACGCTGTTGAGCGGGAAGGTCTTCAGGTATGCCTCAAAACTTTTCTCCTCGCTTTCAAAGCTCATCACGAAACTATGCGCCATCGTGCCATAGATGGGTATGCCGTATTTTCTGCCGGCGAGCACATTGGAAGTGCCGGCGCATCCGGCAATGTATGAGCTTCTTGCCGCCGCCAGTCCGGCATGCATACCCTGTGTGCGGCGCAGCGAAAAATCCACCACCGGCCTATAACCTGCCGCCGTAACCACGCGCGATGCTTTCGTGGCAAGTGTTGTCGCCAGGTTTACCGCGTTGAGTAAAAATGTTTCCGCCAATTGCGCCTCTATTATCGGCGCACTCACCCGCAATACCGGCTCGTTAGGGAAAAATACCGTACCCTCGGGCATGGCGTAAACATCACCTGTAAATTTAAAACGCGACAGGTAACTCAGGAATGGTTTTTTAAACAGCCCTTTTGATTTTAAAAATTCAATATCGCCGGCCCTGAAGCGGAAATTCTTCAGATAGGTGAGCGCCTCATCTAATCCGGCGGCAATAAAATATGAGCGTTTGCGCGGAAGGTTGCGGATAAACAAGTCAAACGTGGCGCGGCAGTCCAGATTATTGTCAAAATAGCTGGCGCACATTGTCAGCTCATAGAGGTCGGTTAATAGAATATTCTCTTTTTCAAACGGCATATTATTAACCCTCAAGATCACGTTTTAATAAATTTGTTCGTTTTTGGAGCGAATTGAGATTTTAGCAAAGCAGTTTGAGCAATTTTGGTTTTGCTCAAGGTGTAACGCCGAGGACTGTCTGAGCCCATTCCTGGTCCGCCAAAGCGGGCCGAAGGGCGAGTTCCGCAGGCGCCAAAATTGCGAAAGACCTTTGCGGCCCTTTAGGGCAAAATCGCATTTGAGCGACAAAAGCAGTCAAATTTATCAAAAAATCATCGCCCCCTGCTATAAAGCCCGATCACCTCTGCCGAAGCTATGGTGCTTTCTTTTACCTTTTCCCGGAAATTCTTGCTCTTTACCTCCTCCAAATGCTCTTTATCTAAGGCATAGAGCGTAAAAAAGTAGCGGTGGGTGCCGCTGGGCGGGCAGGGGCCGCCGTAAGAACTTTTTCCGAAATCATTGCCTGTTTCTTTTGCACCCGGAGGCAGCGGACCGCCTTTGGGGATAACGGCGCAATCTTTTGGTATGTCATAAATCAGCCAGTGCACAAAATCACCCATCGGCGCGTCTGGGTCTATTACTGAAAGAGCAAAGCTCTTTGTGCCCTCGGGAGCGCCGCTCCACTTAATCTCAGGCGAGGCGTCTTTTCCGTCGCAGGTGTATTCCGAAGGTATCTTTTGATTATTGCCGAATCCGTTGACTTCCAGCTTCATCTCAACCACCCCCTCTTCGTTTTGCCAGAAATGCGCTTTTGTTTCTTCTTCGGCCAAAACAGATGAAAAACTTAGGACAAACAATAAGCAAGCGATTAAATATTTCATGCTACCTCCCTGCCTGCGTTGCCATCTTGCAAGCCAGTTTATTAAAATTCTCCGCCGCATCCAGCCAATGTATATATTTATTCCTCCTAAACCAGGTAAGCTGCCGCTTGGCAAAATGGCGGCTGTTACGTTTAAGCAGGTATTTCGCCTTTTCTAAATCATACTCTTCTTTCAGATATCCTTCAACCTCTTTTATACCCAGCGCCTGGCGCGCTGTCCTGCTTAGCTTTTTCTTAAGCAGGCCCTTTACTTCTTTGACCAACCCCTGGGCAAACATCTTATCTACCCGCGCCTCTATGCGCGCATAAAGCTTATCGCGCGATAAATTAACCGCGAATATCCGCGCGTCATATTTATCCAGAAGGCCGTGCCTGTTTTGCTTAATCCGGGAAAATTTATCTTTTGATATCAGGCAGACCTCAAGGGCGCGGATAATCCGGCGCAGGTTATTGGGGTGGATTTTTTCCGCCGCGTCCTTATCCAGTTCTTTGAGCCTGGCATAAAGATGGGCATTTCCGAATTTCTTTGCTTCTTTTTCAAGTTTTGCGCGCAGTTTTTTATCGCCTTTTGGCTCTTTAAACACGCCGTAAAACAGGCTGTCAACGTAGAGGCCGCTGCCGCCGCAGACTAGCGGCGTCTTTTTCTTTTTTAGGATTGCCTTTATCGCGCGTTCGGCATCACGGACGAATTTGGCGGCGTTGTATTCCTTTGAAGGCGGCATTATGTCTATTAGATGGTGCGGAATCTGCCTTTGCAGGGCTTTGGAAGGTTTTGAGCTGATGATGTCCATGCCTTTATATACGGCCATGGAATCGCAGGAGACTATTTCGCCGTTAATCTTTTTGGCAAGCTCAACCGCCAGCCCGCTCTTGCCTGCGGCCGTCGGCCCGATTATGAAAATTATTTTTGGTTTGTTTTGTATCAAATTATTTAAAACGGATTGCGCAGATTTCAAAATACGGTTTCACAGACTGGAGCCCCCCATGGGCTAAAGCCCGTGGTCCCCTGGGCGACGTACTCAAGCGGCCACCATAAATCCCCGCTCTTAAGGGCGGGGATTTAAGCCGCAGAGTATTAAAAAATAATCGGCGTAATCTTTCTTCTAATCCGTGTAATCATTTTTTACGGAAATATCTTAGTAGGGTAATCCTGCTCTGACAGGCGCGACTCAACAGCCTCTGCTTCTTCTCTGCTGCTGAATTTGCCCACGCGCACGCGGTAAAGGCTGGTTATGCCCTTATCAAAGGATTCAACATAGGCATCAAACCCTTTATCGGAAAGCTCGTCGGCAAGCTTTTGCGCGTTGGCCTTATTGGCAAAGGCGCCCACCTGCACGGTAAAAAATAAATCTCCGGTATCCAAAGCGTCCGCCATATGCGCCTCAGCGCTCTTGGGAAAATTCTTTTTTAATTCGGCGATATATGCCTTGCCTTGGGCAAGATCGCCTTTTTTAAAGCTTGTATGGATAAGCTTATATAAGGCAGACGGCCTGAATTCGGATTCGCTGTTTTTAATCTGCAGGTAAAATTCCGCCGCCTTATCATAATCACCCTTGGCGAAATACACATCCCCCATGCCCAGGATCGCCTTGTCGCATATGGGAAAGGTGGTGCAAATTTCTATAAGCTCCCCGAATAACTCCTCGGCCTTTTCCAAATCATTTATTTTAAGGTGACAGACCGCCATAAGATATTTCAGCTCCGAGCGCCGGCTCATCGTGCGCGCCGAATTCAGGGCTTCGTTGGCGTCCCTTATCGCCGCCTCATAATTGCTCTCTAAAAATAATTTTTCCGCTGATTTTAGGCTGGCGGCATATGAGCAGTGGATAGTAAATAGTGAATAGAAAATAGTAAATAGAAAAATCAAAAGGAAACTCTTAAGAGATCTTGAAATGTTTTTTTGCATATCCAACAGTATTTTGTGCCTCTCTTCTTTTACTTCTTTGGGCACGCTGTCTGGCATTTCGGCGGCTTTTGTATTTGGCCGCGGCGAATACTTGAAAATATACGCCGAATTAAACTTTACCGCTTTTAATAAATCGTATGTCGCCTTAAAGTCCGCGTCGCTCTCCCCCGGAAAACCCACGATTATATCGGTGGCCAAGCTGCCCTGCGGCACGATTTTTCTGTATTCAGAAACTAATTTCCGGTAACGCCCGCTTGTATAGCCGCGGTTCATCAACCTTAATATTCTATCAGAGCCGGACTGAATTGGCAAATGAAGATATTTTTTAAGTTTGGGCAAATCGCGCATCGCCTCGAACAGTTTAATTGAGGCGTCCTTCGGATGGCTTGTCACGAACGAAAAATTCTCTAATCCCTCTATATCATTCACCATTTTCAACAGATCCACAAAATTTACTCGAAGCCCGTGACTCGCAGCCCGCGACTCATAAGAATTCACATTTTGCCCCAACAGCATCACATCTTTTACTCCTAAACTAACCAGTTTCTTTATTTCTTTTAAGATATTCTCCGCCTTCCTGTGCCTTAGATGGCCGCGCGCGTATGGCACCACGCAATACGAACAGTAATTATCGCACCCCTCGCTGATATTGACATAGGCGTGTTTTTTATCCTCGGTATACGAAGAAGCGTAGAGTTTTTCCGGCCGCGCCTTTTCTTGGCTCAACGCGGAAACCCGCTTTTGTTTTTTCCGTATCTCATCAATAATTTTCGGAATCCGGCTGATCTCGCTCGGCCCGGCGATAAAATCAAGTTCAGGAAGCCTCTTAAATAACTCCTGTTTTAGTGACTGTGCCGAACAACCGACAATGCCATATATTTTTCTGCTCTTCGCTCTTTGTTCTTCGCTCTTTGTTTTAAGCAACGCCCCCATATTACTTATCGCCCGCTCTTCCGCGTGCTGCCGCACAGAACAGGTATTTATTAGTATCACATCGGCTTCTTCCGGCGTATCGCTTATACTATACCCCTCATCCACCATCATCCCCGCGATCGCTTCCGAATCGCGCCTGTTCATTTGGCAGCCGAAGGTGCGGATGTAGATTTTTTTTGGCATATTTTTATAACCTTTTGATTCTTTTGAAATTGCAGTTTCTTTTCCGTTTCTGAAAACAAAAAATTAAAGGGGGCAAAGAGAAAAAAAGAAATTCTTTTCGGGGGCAAAGCACCGCCAACGGCGGGGGCGATTTTGATGTTTTTAAAAAGCAGCCCGGCGAGCTGTTTTTTATCAGCAAAGTCTATCTTTTCTTTGCTATCATCGTATCCATCAAGGAAGTCTTTTACTCGGTTAATATAACCCTCTGAGCGTTCTCTTTCCATTTCTCTAAGTTCATATCCCGCAAGGAGTTTCTTCAAAGATTCTTCTTCGTTTCTAAGGCTTGAATTTTTCTCGCGATAGACATCTTCACCAAGCAAATTTTCCAGATAAGCGTCCGTAAGTTTTAACTGTTTTTCTTGGTTAATTTTCAGCTTATCTTTGACCCTGGAAGGGTCAATTTTGGCGTTTTCGCCAAAATAAGGGAAATTTGCGCCATTTTGTGAAGTCCCTGTCGTCCATCGGCTCTGTTTTAGGCTCTCATTTTGGACCAACTGAGCGACTATCTTTGTAGCTTCCGGCTCGATATCCTCTGCCTTCACTGCCCTGTTGGTACAGTTAATATGGCTTGAATGAGGCCCGGAGCAACGATACCAGCGTTTCTTTCTGTTCAAGCGATGGTTTGATATGGACGATACGCCTGTATATCTATGGCTACACTTGGCACAAGTGATCAGGCCTGTCAAAAGATATTCTTGGTTCTTTACCCTTGGCTGCCACATTCGCGTCTTATTCGCCAGCAGCTTCTGAACTTCTGTAAAATCTTCTTCATCAATTATCGGTTTATGTCTTCCTTGCGCGACAAGAATTTTTGAGGGGTCATTCCTGATATATTTGTAATGCTTTTTCGTTTTCTGATTCTTGTCATAGTGCTTTTTATTCCAGACGATCTTACCCGTGTATATTTGATTTTTAAGGATATCGCAGACAAACTTGTTGTAAAATTGTTTCCCTGTTCTTGTCTTGTATCCTTTCCTATCAAGGTATGCTGCTATGTCGTGTGTGCTCTTGCCGGAAATATACATCGTATATATCAGCTTAACGATATTCGCTTCTCTTTCTTCAATCTCTAATAGCTTCTTGGCTTTGTTATAGGCATAACCAAACGGCGCAAACCTTGCGCCTTGCCAATTACCTTGCTGAACTCCTTTTACCATGCCAGGGAATACTCTTTCGGCGATCCGATTTGTTTCAAACTCAGCGAACGAACCAAGCTGTTGAAACATCAGTTTCCCGGCTGATGTTGTAGTATCAAATGGCTCTGTCGCAGATTTGAAGCCAACGCCATAAGAAGATAGCTCATCCACCAGCATAAGCAAGTCTTTGAGGTTACGACTAAAGCGATCGATTTTATGGACTACCACAAGTTCAAATTTCTTTGTTTTTGCGTCGGCAAGCAACTGCTGCAAAGCAGGGCGACGTGTCGAATACGCACTTATACCATCATCGCAATAGACCTTGAAAATCTCATAGCTTTCTCGCGTAGCAAAGGCCTCGAGATATTCCCGTTGAACTTCAAGGGAATATCCCTCTTTTGCTTGATCCTCTGTACTAACTCTTATATAAAGTGCACAATTCATTATTTCTCCTTCTCAATACGAATAAATTTTATAGGAACCGTAGCGCCGTTCTCAATGTATTGAGAATAAGGACCATTTGGTTCAGTAGGTAAACGATATGCGTCTGCTATATACTGAAGACCTGCCCAAGTAGCGATTGAAACATAATGATCAGGTGAATCATTTCTTGAAACTTTCCATATATTTCCTTTATTGTCAGGACATATAATATTATCATCGGCATTAAAATGGGGGTTTTGATCGTGTTCACAATAACGAAATGTACGCCAATTAATAACATGACTTCCTTTCGGTATCATAAACCCTTCGCATACATAATCCACAGTCGCCGTTGCAGTAGTGGCACTGGTAGTAACGCAGGCACAGGTAAAACGATCATGAAGTGAACCAGGTAATCCTCCGAATATTTCTGATATGAAAGAATCATTCGGATATAGTAGTTGATATCGGCCTTTGCCTACTTCCTCTAAAATTTTGCTATATTTCTTTTCATCCCAAGGTTTCTTCTTCATAAAGTTAAGCCTCAACAAGTTTGTCGCGCCACTCTTTAATCTTTCGTATGTCCTCATCTGTAAATACTGGATATTTACGGTAATCACGCTTAGGAGTAACCCAACCTTTTTCAATCCAGTTGTAGAGCGTCTGGCGCGTTACGCCCAATTCCTTTGCGGCATGTGTAATATTATATCGCTTATTCATAACATGCGTATTTTACAGTAGTAGACACTAATAGTCAACATATTTCTTTAAGGGGGAAATAGGCTTCGCCTATTTCGGGTGGGTGGGGTATTTAGGATTCCGGCTGCTTTTTAAAGGCCGTAAGGCCTGCGGATTGCCCGAAGGGCAAGACGCAAAAACATCAAAATCGCCCCCGCCGTTGGCGGTGCTTTGCCCCCGAAAAGAATTTCTTTTTTTCTCTTTGCCCCCTTTAATTTTTTGTTTTCAGAAACGGAAAAGAAACTGCAATTTCAA